>Ga0316600_10000065_pt1 | contig 91595 bp, 85 predicted proteins | sample OWC_soil_day5_CT_FD_207652 | JGI IMG/M metagenome (GOLD analysis project Ga0316600, IMG submission 207652) | Wetland soil microbial communities from Old Woman Creek delta, Ohio, United States - OWC_soil_day5_CT | ecosystem: Environmental > Terrestrial > Soil > Wetlands | place: USA: Ohio... | reverse complement strand
TTAATAAATCGCAAACTTGTATTATAAGTTTTAAAAAATACTTGACTAAGGTGAAAAAATGAATTATAATACAAAAATCAATAAACAGTGCGGTTTGCTGATTAGAAATCTAAAGGCAAAGGCAATAGATTTTAGAATCTATTACTTTTGTCTTTTTATTATCAAGGAGGGTATTTCTTATGAATCCAAAGACACATTATGGAATTATGGCAATATTATTGGTGCTTACTTTTGTGACTGCTTGCGTACCTAAATAATATTTATTTTAACGAAATCACTAAACTATAGTTAGCGCTAATGAACGGAAATGTAATTGACGTAATTTAAAATAGCCAATTTAATATTTAGCAGATCGGAAAACAAAAGGCAAAAGATGACAAGGGATACTCTGTTATCTTTTGCCTTTTTGTTATATTATAATTATATGGTTCTACTAGCAGTCGTAGTAAGAAAATGGGATATCATGTAGTTGGTTTTCTGATTGGTTTGTGATTAGCTGTCTAGATACAAATATAATTACGGTCATGAATCAACATAACATATAGAAGAAAGTATTTAAATGAATTTTTTTTATTGACAAATGAATAAAAAACTAGTAAATTAGATAAAATAGTAAATTTAATATTTAGCTGATCAGATAACTGAAGGCAAAAGATAGCAGAGGGAAAGTCTGTTATCTTTTGCCTTTTTTGTTAAGAATTTAACGGCTGAATGTCAGGATTTGTAGCTAGAGTACTAAATGCGTAGACTAAAGAATCAAATGAAGCTGCAAAATATGAAATGCTTAGGGTGAAAGGGAGAATTTTTATGACACAGGTTAACTATAAGGACTTAAAGAGCAATGGATTTATGTTACAAAACCAAGCAGATCATTTTTCGGTGAGATTGAGAGTAGTTGGTGGGCAAATTACGGCTAAGCAATTGCAAACAATCAGTGAAACTGCTGAAAAATACGGCAAAGGTTATGTGCATATTACCTCTAGACAAAGCGTAGAAATACCCTATATCAAATTAGAAGATATCGAGGCTTTTAAAGCTGATTTAGCAGATGGTGAGGTTCAAATAGGTGTATGTGGATCGAGAGTTAGAACGGTAACTGCCTGTCAAGGGAATACTGTTTGTCAGCATGGACACATTGACACCATAGCACTTGCTAATGAAATTGATAAACGGTGTTATGGACGTGAATTACCACATAAGATAAAAATAGGAATTACTGGCTGTAGAAATAATTGTTTAAAAGCTGATATTAATGATATTGGAATTAAAGGTGGCGTACAACCGACTTGGACTGAAGAAAATTGTGTTTATTGTGGTGCTTGCGCAAATATTTGTCCGGCAAAAGCGATTCGCATAAATAACAGCGAAAAAACATTAAACTATAATGAAGAGAATTGTGTACAATGCGGCAAATGTGTTAAAACTTGTCCGAAAAAATCTTGGACAGGACGAGAAGGATTTGTACTCTATTTTGGTGGCTTATTTGGGAATACGATTGCTATTGGCAAGCAAATCGTACCGATTGTATTTAGCAGTGAAGAGGTTTATAAAGCAATTGATGTTACACTTGATTATTTTGCTCAAAATGGTAAAAAGAAGGAACGTTTCCATACAATGCTTGAGCGTATCGGGTGGGAGAAATTTACTGAAAAGTTAAAAGTGGAATTATAAATCATCATTACGCCAATTGAATAAATTGGTTAAATATGATAGGATACCTATAATTGTAAAAAATGATTGGCTTATAAATTTTTTATAGGTATTTTAAATATGAAGTGTTTGGTGGTGACAATGAAATTGATTATATCAAGAGAAGCTTGGACTTTAATTGAAGATGAAGTGATAGATACAGGTTATGGTACGGTAATTTTGACAGTACAAGATGGACGGCTGATTCAATTTGAAAAAACAGAAAAGTTTCGTTTAGATTGTGCAAGCATTTGCAAAAAAAAAGAAAAAACAATCATAGTAAACAAGCAGATTCATGAAAATTTACGCAAAAAGTTAAATTGTTATTTAAAAGATATTAAGTTTGGGCAAATCAGTATCAACATCAAAGACTATAAAGTAGCACAAATTGAAAAATTAGAAAAACATCGTTTTGAGGATCTGCAAGGTTTGTATGGCGATGGAATATAAATAGAGAATAGGGATTTAGCCGTTCTTTATTTCCGATTAAAGAAGTCGGGAGTATTTGAGCGGCTTTGTTATCGGATAAAAAGAAGGCAATTGCTTAGCTAAGATAAAACCCGCTAGGCAGTTGCCTTCACTTTTTTAGTAGATTTATTTTTTATAACCTTTTAATTTCGATAAACGATTAGCAGCTGCTTGCAGCGTTTCATATTCTTTACAGAAGCAGAAACGGACATATTTTTTTCCGTCAGGCATATTTGCGCGGTAAAAAGTTGAACCGGGCACTACTGCTACACCGATTTTTTCAGCGAGGAAGAAGGCGAAGTCGACATCATCTTCATAACCGAAATTCGTGATATCAGCCATGATATAATAAGCACCATGGGGAACAATGCATTGAAAGCCCACATCATTTAAGACTTTTATCATAAAATTGCGGCGTTCTAAGTAGAAAGCGCTGAGATCATCATAATATTCTTTGCCAAATTTAAAGGCTTCGGCAATTGCCATTTGGAGGGGGGCTGCAGCTCCAACCGTTAAGAAATCATGTACCTTGCGAATGGATGCTGTAAGCGTAGGTGAAGCTGTAACAAAGCCAATCCGCCAGCCAGTTACACTATAGGTTTTAGAAACGCTATTCACGGCGATTGTTCGTTCAAACATATTAGGTAATGTCCAGATAGGAATATGTTTTGTACCATCAAATACAATATGTTCATAGATTTCATCGCTGATTGCTAGGGCATTGTATTTTTGACAAAGATCGGCTATGAATTCTGTTTCTTCTAAAGAAAATACTTTACCAGTTGGATTGTTAGGGGTGTTTAAAATAATTGCCCGTGTTTTTTCATTGAAAAGACTAGCTAGCTTTTCTTTATCAAGCGCATACTCTGGTGCTTTTAACGTAATATAACGAGGTGTTGCCCCGCAAAGGATAACATCAGCACCATAGTTTTCGTAAAATGGCTCAAAGATAATTACTTCATCACCAGGATTGATGGTGGCAAGTAATGTAGCAATCATCCCTTCTGTCGCACCACAGCAAACTGTGATCTGCTTTTCTGGATCAAGCGTTGTATTGTAGTCGCGTTCGATTTTGCCAACGAGTCCATCGCGCAGTTCTTTGGTACCCCAAGTAATCGCATATTGGTTATGGTCATTAAAAATTGCTTTAGCAGCGGCGATTTTTAATGCATCTGGTGCAGGAAAATCAGGGAACCCTTGTGCTAAGTTCACAGCTTTGTTGGCACTGGCTACGCGGGACATTTCACGAATAACAGATTCAGTAAATTGAGCTGCTTTTAAGGAAGTAAAATTTCTCATCTAAATCAACCTTTCATTTTGTTAATTAAAAATAAAAAGCTCTTTTCCAAAGAGGAAAAGAGCGAATACATTAGAATGTTCTTTTTCTCATCTGTCAGGAAGTATCCTGCTGGATTTGGCACCAATGCATCAATTGCCGGTTGCCGGGTGTCATCGGGCCAGTCCCTCGACCTCTCGCGATAAGAGTTTATTCTTTTTTTGACAGTACAATATAACTATTAGCTGAATAATAACATAGTTGTATTTTTTTTGTCAATATGTTGTATAGAATGGCTAGTTGCACACAATTATTTAATCAAATTATTGGATTTTAATACTGCTTTGATACTGTTTGCGCTAAACTGTAATTTTTCTATTTCTGCATCAGAAAGTGGAATTTCCAGTACTCTTTCCACACCTTCTTCAGTGATAATGGCCGGTAGGCTAAGGGCAACATCGGTCAATCCATAAGCGCCTCTGATTGTAGTGGAAACTGGTAATACACTGCGTTCATTCCATAGCACTGCTTTGGCAAGACGACAAGCTCCCATAGCAATACCATAGTTCGTGTAACCTTTAAAGTGTAATACATCAAACGCTGTTTTTACAACTTCTTCAGCAACGAAAGCGCGGTCAAGCGGATTGTTCGGACTAAAGTATTCATCTAAGCGATCCGCACGCATGCCGCCAATTGATAAGGTACTCCAAGCTGGAAATGCAGAATTACCGTGTTCACCAAGCATATAACCTTGCACATCTTTGGCATCGACATTGTAATGGTTGGCGATAATTCTTTTGAAACGATGTGTTTCAAGCGTTGTACCTGTACCAAATAATTTATATTCAGGATAGTCGAAGAAATTAGCAGCTAAGTAAGTCGTAACATCAAGTGGGTTTGTAATCATAATAATAGGAACGTCTTTTGTATAGCTAGTGATGCCTTCCATAACTTCCCTGATAATACCAAGACTATATTCAGCCAATAACAATCTATCTTGAATTAATTTACCGTTAATCGTACCTGTACCCGCTGCAATGATGATTAGACGTGCATCTTTACAATCTTCATAGCTGCCAGCACGAACACGAATATTTGCACTGTAATTACATGGTGTAGAATGTTCTGCATCTAGCGCTTCACCAATTGCTTTTTTTTCATTACTATCTATCAGTACAATTTCAGAAGCTAATTCAAATGCAATCGCACGGTTTAATACAGCGGAACCAACATTTCCTACACCAACAATAACCAATCTGTTTTTACTCATAATAATAAACAACTCCCATAAATATAATGATTAAAATGATAGCCAAGATAACAGGTGGTTATCTTGGCTGATAAGTACACATAAAAGTCGAATGGATGACTTAAAAAGTAGTCTACACCATTACATTTCATATGTCAATAATGTTTCCAGGAGTAAAACAATTGTACACACATTTATAATTATTTTATTTACTATATATATAGGAAGAAAAAATAGCAAAATGATTTAATTTTATGAAATTTTATGAAAAATTCCAAAACAAACCTTTAATGCTTTTTGAAATTCTATTATGTCAGTGTCTTCAAGATGTTCTAATTTTCTATCTAATATATCAATCATATTTTCATGATGTTTTTCGATAATTGCATAGCCAGCTGGTAATATCGTAATGTTACTATTTCGACGATCATTAGGATCTTGTTCACGTTTGACAAGGCCTGTTTTACACAATTTTTCAATAATGGGCGACATTTGCTGCTTCGAAATTAGTAATCTTTCTGATAGTTCAGAAATAGTTTGAGTTCCCTTGTCATTTAGAATCACCAAGGTGAGACAATGGTTGGCAGGAACTGTAAAAGGTACTTCACGGACAAATTTCTGATGGAATACGGTAAAACTTTCAGCAATACCCTTTGCTAGAGATCTCCTTATAATCTTATCCATAACGATTAATTTGGATGCTCCTTTCTTTGGTAAAAATACATTGACAAATATATATGAATAATATACTATATTACTCATCAATAGTAAATAACTATTTACTATTGATGAGTAATGAGTTGATTAAAACTTATAAGAAATCACATGTCTTGCTTAGTGTTTTGAGCCAGGTATGTGATTTTGTGGGTTTTAAATATGAAGGAGGAATAGAAATAGTGTTTTCAGCAAAAAAAATGAAAGCTTGTTGCTTTGGCTTGATTGCTATAAGCATGTTAGCAACGACAGTTGGGTGTGGAAAAAACCAGCAAGCAATGCAAGGCAGTAAAGCAGTTGCAGTTAAAGCGATGTCAGTAATTCAAAGAGATACTCCGATGACTTATGAATATGCAGGTCAGGTGAAAGCAAAGAATGAAGTGGCAATTCAAGCACGAGTATCTGGGAACATCGTAGAAAAATTAGTCAATGGTGGTGACGTAGTACATAAAGGGCAGCCTCTTTTTAAAATTGATCAACGTCAATATGAGAGTGCGTTAAATTCTGCACAGGCAACTTTATCCCAATCAAAAGCAACATTAAGTAATACGCAGCTAGATAGAGAACGTTATGAACAGTTAGTTGCCAATGATGCACTTGATGTGCAAACGTTGACTGCACAACAATCGAAAGAAAGAGAAAATGCAGCAACAGTAGACTATAATCGTGCGAATGTGAAAAAAGCCGCCGATGATTTAGCTGATACCGTTATTGTTTCTCCAGTTGATGGTCGTTTAGATGTTAATGATCTTAGTGTTGGTACTTATGTAACAGCAGGTTCTACAACTCTTGCAACGGTGTCTTCGGCTGATCCGGTGTTTGTTCAATTTAGTATGAGTGAAAATGAATATCTGGAATTAGCAGCAAGTAATCAAGGTGGAATTAGCAATGGTTGGGGTAACAATGTCGGTTTAACTTTAAGTAATGGTTCGGCCTATCCTGTACTGGGGAAAGTTGAGCAGCAAGATAGATCACTTTCTAATAGTAGTGGTACAGTAACTGGTACATTAAGTTTCAAGGCCTCCTTTGGTAATCCCGATGGTGTTCTCATACCAGGAATGTTTGGTCGTGTGAGAATTACTGGCGAAACGGTTCCAGGAGCGATTTTGATTCCGCAACGTGCAGTTCAACAATTGTTGGAAAAAACATTTGTAATTGTTGTTGGTGAAGATAATAAGGCTGAATCACGTGAAGTAAAACTTGGTTCAAAAGTGGGTAGTTATTATATCGTTAAATCTGGTGTAACAGCAGCAGATAAGGTTGTTGTTGAGGGGTTAACAAAGATTCAAAGTGGTATAGCCCTTGATGTGACAGAGGTAACTCCAGAAGAGTTGCAATTGTCCTTCAACTCATAAGGGGGCGTAAATTAAGTGGCAAAATTTTTTATTGAAAGGCCGATCTTTGCGATTGTAGTATCGTTAATGATGGTGCTTTTAGGTACGATCTCCGCGGTAAACTTGCCGATTGCACAATATCCGCAAATTCAGCCAGCAACAGTTAGCGTTAGTACTTCTTATACAGGTGCGAGTGCTGATGTTGTTAACCAGACAGTAGCCCAAGTTATTGAGCAACAAGTCAATGGTGTTCAAGGTATGGATTATATGAGCAGTAATAGTGATGATAGTGGGAAATATAGCTTATCTGTTACATTCGATGCTGATACAAATGGTGATATGGCTGCTGTTAAAACGCAAAACAACGTGGCACAGGCGAATGCAAGCTTACCATCTTCCGTACAATCAGTTGGTGTTACGACTAAAAAAGCTTCTTCAGATATGGCGTACATGGTAGCGTTATATTCTCCCAATGGAACATATGATAATACATTCTTAAAAAATTATGCGGATGTTTATCTCATAGATGCAATCAAACGTGTTAACGGTGTTGGGGATGTCAATATATACGGTTCTGATTTTTCCATGCGCATCTGGATTAATCCAGATAAAATGGCAGAGCTTGGCTTAACGGTTGCCGATGTATCTTCAGCACTTACAGAACAAAATATTCAAGCGCCAGCTGGAACGATTGGTCAAATGCCAGCACCTGCTGGTCAAGAATTCCAATATACTGGTAAAGTAAAAGGACGTCTTACTACAGTTGAAGACTTTGAAAATGTTATCATTAGTGCTAAAACTAATGGTTCCTTCATTTACTTAAAAGATATTGCTCGTGTCGAAACAGGACCAAAAGCAAATACGGTTGGAAGTAAAATAAATGGTATGAATTCGGTTGGTTTTGGTGTTCAATTAACAAATGATGCGAATGCTTTACAAACTGTTAGTGCAGTTAAGAAAGTACTTGATGAAGCCGCAGTAAGCTTTCCACCAGATATGAAGCTAGAGCCAATTATAGATAATACGGAATATGTTCGTGAATCTATCATTGAGGTAGTACAGACGTTTGCCGAGGCATTGTTACTCGTATTACTCGTAGTATTTTTATTCTTACAAAGTTGGCGAGCAACGTTGATTCCGATGCTAGCCATTCCAGTATCGTTGGTTGCGACTTTTGGCGCATTTTCAGTACTTGGCTTCTCCATTAATACGTTAACTTTGTTTGCGATGGTTTTGGCAATCGGGCTAGTAGTGGATGATGCGATTGTTGTTATTGAAGCAGTAGAGCATAATATGCGTTATAAAGAAATGAGCCCAAAAGACGCAACAAAGCTTGCAATGGATGAGGTTTCTGGTCCGGTTGTAGCAATTGCATTCGTGCTTGCTTGTGTATTTATTCCAGTTGCATTCTTTGGCGGAATGACTGGGATTTTATACAAACAGTTTGCGTTAACAATTGCTGTATCGATGGCATTATCGGCGTTTGTGGCGTTATCTTTAACACCGGCACTTTGTGCGATGATCTTAAAACCGCATGATCCGAATGCACATCAAGGCTGGTTAGGACGTTTCTTTGATAAATTTAATGTATGGTTTGAAAAAAATACGAATATTTATGGCGAGATTGTAAAAACTATCATTCACCATGCAAAATATGCTTGTTTATTTTTATTGCTTATTGTAATTGGTACTGTTACTTTATTCAAATTGGTACCATCAACATTTGTTCCTGATGAAGATCAAGGCTACTTGATTGCGGCGGTTTCTTTACCAGAAGGGACTAGTTTAAATAGAACAAAAGAAACCATAAAACAAGTAGCTGATGCAATTCATCAACAACCTGGTGTAAAAAATACTATGGAAATTAGTGGTATAGATTTGTTATCTAATGCAACAAAATCGAATGCTGGGGTTATTTTTATTAGTCTTGACAGTTGGAGCGCGAGAACTACGCCAGAAACGCAGATTAATGCAGAAATTGGTATGATAATGAAAAACACAGCAGCGATTACCAATGCTACAATTATACCAATCAATCCACCATCGCTTCCTGGTCTTGGTATGATCGGTGGTTTTACAATGATGCTTCAAGATGTGTCGGGGCATACGGATCAAGAACTTGATGCAATTACGAAAAAATTCGTAGTTGCAGCAAATCAACGTCCAGAAATTTCAAAAGCCTATACGACATTTGCAATTAATTCACCAAATGTTGAATTTGAAGTTGACCGTGAAAAAGTTAAAAATCTCGGTGTAGCGCTTGACGATGTATTTACAGCGCTACAAGTTAACTTTGGTGGCTCGCAAGTGAATGATTTTAACCGTTTTGGGCGCACTTACAAAGTAGTATTGGAATCGGATATTGGTTTTCGTAATGAAGCTGATACGACACGTTTCCTATATGTAAAATCTTCTACTGGGGCGTTAATCCCTCTTGATACTTTGCTGAAACCAAAAACAACAACGGCTGCAGCAAATATTTCGCGTTTCAATGCTTTACGTAGCATTCAAATTAATGGTTCGGCGGCGAATGGTTATAGTTCAGGGCAGGCTTTAGCCGCAATGCAAGAAGTTGCTAAAGAATCATTGCCAGAGGGCTTTAAATATGAATGGTCTGGGCAAAGTCGTGAAGAACAAAAAGCTAGTAGTAGAACGATGATTATTTTCGGTTTAGCGATTTTATTTGTATTCTTATGTTTGGCAGCTCTTTACGAAAGTTGGACAGTGCCTTACGCAGTTCTGCTTTGTATACCAACAGGGGTTTTTGGAGCTTTATTGTCAGAGTATGCACGTGATTTAGCTAATAGTGTATATATGCAAATCGGTCTGGTTATGTTGATTGGTTTGGCAGCGAAAAATGCAATTCTAATCGTAGAGTATGCAAAAGTTCGTGTCGATAGAGGCATGGAAGTAGTAGAAGCGGCTGTAGAAGCAGCAAAACTTCGTCTTCGTCCGATCATCATGACATCGTTTGCCTTTATTATCGGTTGTTTACCACTTGCAGTGGCAACTGGTGCTGGTGCTGGTGCGCGTAATGCAATGGGGACTGCCGTGGTTGGTGGTATGATTGTAGCGACCGTTATGGGGATTTACCTCATTCCAGTTATGTTTGTGGTAGTAGAAAAAATTTCAGACAAATTTGGTACTAGGAAAGTAAAGAAACATTCAAAAAATGTCAATGAATTAATGTAATATAAAACTAAATAAAAAATGCTCTTGGTAATTTCTTTACCAAGGGCATTTTTACTAGTTATTCCGATTTGAATATTGTATAATAATAGAAATGATAATGAATCTTTGGAGGATACTTAAATATGAAAAATATTTTTTTTAGAGCAATGAGTAAAGTCGTTGTTGCAGTAATATTTGCAACCTTAATTATGATTATGCCAAGGACTACAGAAGCAGCATATACGTATACAGATGATACTTATGGCTTCTCTATTGAATGCCCTGAAAAGCCAGTGGGTGTCCTTGATTTGTCAAGGCAACCAGGCGGGAATAAAGGTGTTATGCTTGTTTTTGAAAATGAAGGCATGGAAATTAATTGTGGGTGGATTATCATGATAGATGCGTTCAAAGATGAAAATATTCCTGATTTAACCAAATTGACTAAAGAACAAGTAAGTGAAGTATTGAAACAAATGGTAGTCGATAATGGATTAGCAGCGGTTGTTACAGTAGAGGGGCAACCGGCAATTTATACAATTGCCCAAACTGAAGATATGGCGAAAACCTATATCAGAGGGAAAAACGGCAAAAAATATGTGGTTGCGTTAACTGCAAATAAGACTATTTTTAGAGATAGAATTAATCCATATCAACAAGGTTTAATTAGTTTTAAAACAAAATAAATGTACTCGTAGATTGTTTTCTAAATTAGTTGATAGAGTAAGTAAAAGGCTAGATTGGCATTAATGTCGATCTAGCCTTTTTTGATTGCTTTTGAAAGTAAAAATGGTGTGATAAGGTATTTATAATAGTTCATTATAAATATTTACAAAATTAATCTTTATAGACAAATTTTGAAATATATTATAATATTAAATATATGTATTTTTAATTATGTATTTTGTATTCAAAAAAGAAAAGGTGGCAATATGAATTTAAAAACAAAGATGTTAATCATGATTTTAGTTCCAGTTTTAGTATTTGTAAGTTTGTTGAGCTTCTACGGGTATTACACTTCTAAAAATCAAATGGAAGCACAAATTATAGAAACAAATCGTAATATGTTGCATTCATATAGTGAACAATTAAATATTGAATTAAGACAAGAAGAAAGTCAAATTAAGCACTTAGCAGTGCTGATCGGTAAACAAAATTTGACTTTAGATGAAATTAAAACTTTAACTCAGTTAACTAAAGATGGTGCAAGTAAAACGACATTAAATATTACAGTTGGCTTAGAAAATGGTACCTATGCAATTAGTAACAATACGACGTATCCACCAGGTGTTGATGTGAGGCAAAGAGATTGGTATAAAAACAGTATTAAGGAAGATAAAACATTATATACAGAAGTATATAAGAGTGGTTCGAGCAATAGTATGGTCGTAAGTCTTGGTCAGCGTATTATGAATAGTGATGGAAAATTAAAAGGTTCGATTTGTGATGATGTAAATTTAACAGAACTATTAAAGAAAGTACAAGAATTTAAAGTTGGAAACACTGGCTATGCATTCCTAGTCGCAAAAAATGGTTCGTTTATTACCCATCCTAAATTTAAAAGTGAAGATAATATTAAAAATGTGGATAATGCAATTTTAGCCAAATTTTTTGACCGTGTTTCTAAAGGAGAAGACGTAGTACAAACTATTAAGTTTGAAGGTACAGAGAAAATCATCGGTGGAGTACCTGTTGGCAACAGCGGCTGGGTTCTTGGTATATCTATGGACTATAATGAAATGTTTGCAGGAATTCATGAAATGGCAGTGTTTTTTGCAATCGGAACATTGGTTATTGCGTTATTGCTCGGTGGAATTATTTTATGGGCAATTTTAAAGATTACAAATGCGATGCAAATCATGACCCAGCTCTCGGAAAAACTTGCAAATGGTGATTTTAGAGAAACTGAACGGAAAATACCAGATCGTAATGATGAAATAGGCAGACTTGATAATTCTTTAATTGAAATGCGCAAATCATTGGGAACATTAATTAGAAAAGTGAGTAATTCAGCTGAACAAGTTGCTGCAGCTAGTGAAGAATTAACGGCTAGTGCGGAACAGTCAGCACAAGTATCAGTACAGGTTGCTGAGTCGATTACGAATGTAGCAGGTGGGGCAGATAATCAAGTAATGGCTATTGATACAGTGACCCAAGAAGTTGAAAGTATTGGCAAGAATATTAGAGAGCTGATAACAAATACAGAGCGTGTTGCTGAGCAAGCATCTGGTGCGGCAGCAAAAGCAAATTCAGGGAATCAAGCGGTGGCAGAGGCTGTAAAACAAATGGAAAGTATTGAATCTGTCGTTGGAGTTTCCGCGCAAGTAGTAGAAGGATTGGGCGATCGTTCGAAAAAAATCGGAGCAATTGTAGATACGATTTCTGGTATTGCAGGACAAACAAATTTATTGGCATTAAATGCTGCGATTGAAGCAGCTCGTGCGGGCGAACAAGGTAAAGGTTTTGCAGTTGTAGCAGAAGAAGTGAGAAAGCTCGCTGAACAGTCCCAAGAAGCGGCAAAACATATTGCAACGCTTATTCATCAAATTCAAACAGATACAAAGCAGGCGGTTGATGCAATGCATAATGGTACAGATGAGGTAAAACGTGGTGCTAAAATTGTAAATAATGCTGGCAATATTTTTAAAGAAATTGATGAAATGGTTGTTATGGTGAATGAACGTGTAAAATTAGCCCAAGATTCTGTAGAGAAAATTGCAAATGGTGCGAAACAAATTGATGATTCCACCAAAAATATTCACCAAGTTAGCAAAACAACGTCAGAAGAAGCGCAGACTGTTTCGGCGGCGACAGAGCAGCAATCAGCCTCTATGCATGAGATGGCTACCGCCAGCCAATCCTTGGCAAATTTAGCGCAAGAATTACAAAATGAAGTAAATAAATTTAAAGTTTGATAGAGTTTCGAAGAATGTTTTTCTAGACGTTTCTCCGATGAAATATCTAAAATATAGTTAAATAACAATCAATGAAAAGTGGTATAAATAGCAATGAAAAGCTAATTTTATACCACTTTTTTATTGATTATTTTTATGTTGATGATCTAAAATATTTAATAATTATTCTGAAAATTTACAATATAAGACGAATGTGATTGTAAAAATCAGTGTTATGTAAACAAAGTAGATTGTGCTAAAAGCCATTATAAGATATAATGCTAAAAAGATATATATATATATTGATTAAGAATAAGTTTTAATTAATATGTGTTGTACAGTGTGGGGAGTGGTAGTAAATGAAGTCCATTAGAACTAAAATTATCATGATTTTAAATGGGATTAGTATTTTGTCCATACTCTTAATCGGAAGTTATTTTGTCTATGACCTAGTGCAGGAAAATCATCGGCAAAGTGATGATTATCGTACTTCATTAGAGGTGAGTACCGATAGAGGGCTGAAAACACAAGTTGAAACAGTAGTTAGTGCAATTAACTCAATTTATAGAGAGCAACAAGCAGGTAAATTAACGGAAGAACAAGCTAAATTACAGGCTGCGAATTTAGTGCGCAATCTTCGATATGATAAAGACTCTTATTTTTGGATTGATACAGCCCAAGGTGTCAATGTTGTATTACTAGGTAGAGAGGTTGAAGGTAAATCTCGTCTGAATGATGTTGATACGAAAGGTGTTTCTTACATAAAAGATATGGTGAACAATGGTTTAAAAGATGGTGGCGGTTTTACTAATTATTCTTTTCCAAAGCCAGGGGAAAAAGTAGATCTACCGAAACGTGCTTACACGGTGGCATTTAAACCTTATAACTGGGTAATTGGGACAGGGGTTTGGATAGACTATATCGATAATCTAGTTGCAGAACATGAAAAAGTTTCAAATGAAAACTTACGTAGAAATTTATTATTCGTGTTTGGTGTTATGTTTTTTGTGCAATTGATTGTTATGTGCTTAGCGATCTATATCGCGAAATATGTTGCAGCACCAATCAGTGCCGCAACAGCTCGCTTAAATCTTTTTGCAAGTGGTGATTTTACTGATACAGGTGCTAGTGAATTTGTGCACCGCAATGATGAATTTGGTGAAATGTCAAAAGCATTTGCCGTTTTAAATAAAACGATGAATGATCTCATTAAACAAATTGCAAATTCTGCTGAACAGGTAGCATCAGCATCGGAAGAATTAACAGCAAGTGCGGATCAATCGGCTTTAGTTAGTTCACAAGTAGCGGATTCAATTACAGATGTTGCCCATGCTTCTCATAAACAAGTAGAGGCTGTAGAAGAGACCTCCGCTGTTGTTGAAGAATTATCGGCTAGCTTGCAAGAAGTTGCAGTGAATGCAACATTATCGGCTGATCAAGCCATTGAGGCAACTGAAACGGCTAAAGAAGGTAGCAAAAACGTTGATAATGCTGTTAACCAAATGAATTTGATTGAAAAGGCTGTAAATAATTCGGCAGAAGTAGTGACCCAATTGGGGGAACGTTCAAAGCAGATTGGGACTATTGTAGATACGATTGCTGGCATTGCTGGACAAACCAATTTACTTGCGTTGAATGCCGCAATTGAAGCAGCGCGTGCCGGTGCGCAAGGCCGAGGTTTTGCTGTTGTAGCTGAAGAAGTTAGAAAACTTGCCGAACAATCACAAGATGCAGCAAAACAAATTGCTGAGCTGATTGGTGAAATTCAAAAAGATACAGATCAAGCTGTTGTTACGATGAATCAGGGAACAAAGGAAGTTTCGATAGGTACAGAAGTCGTGATCAATGCAGGACATTCTTTTATTGCGATTGCTAAGTTAGTTGAAACAGTAGCGGGACAAACGAAAGGGATTGCAAACACAATTAATGAAATGGCAAGTGGCACAGAGCGAATTGTAGGCTCTGTTCAGGATATTGATACAATGTGTAAAAGTGTATCTGATGAAGCACAGAATGTATCTGCTGCAACCGAAGAGCAAACTGCATCGATGAATGAAATTGCTACAGCGAGTCAATCGCTAGCAACAATGGCACAAGAATTACAAGTTTCAATTCAGAAATTTAGAGTTTAATTGTAGATAAAAGGGGCAGTAGCACTAAAAATAGTGTTACTGCCCCTTTTTACTTCATAAAATGTATAGATTGCTTAAAAGATGAGCCACAAAATTATTGCAATTAAGAGACAAAGTGTTGCAATTGTATTGAGAATGATCATGCCCCTTTTCTTGAAGGTGATAACATTAAAAATATTAGTACAAATGAAAGAAATCGCTAGTGTTATATTGATATAAAATTCGCTAGTTGATAACGTTGCAATATGAAGAAATGAATAAACAATAAAAAAGATGGCAAAGCCCATAATAAAATAAGAGATAGATTTTAGCATAGTAGGATCCTCCTAAAAATGATACCTAAATTTCATAAATTAGATTGTATATACATAATGTTTATTATAACATAAGCATAAATAAATTATATGGTCTTTACTATAAATATAACTTTTGTCATCATATTGTCATATGTAAATGGTATTTTATAACTATAGTGAATAAGAATAATGATCAGTGACTAGTGTGATTAAAGAAAAAACTTATTGGGGGAGATAACATGACAAAAGTAATGAAAAATTATTGGGTAGATATTATCTTATTTATCTCGGGAGTAGCATGTATCGGTACAGGGTATGTGTTGGATTTTCATCTTATGGAAACGAGAGCAGCAGCTATGATGATGAAAAAAATTCATCTTTGGACTGGTTATACTATGTCGTTTGCAGTGATTGTTCATCTTATACTGCATATCAGTTGGCTTAAAAATGTAACTTGTAAAAACTTTTCTTCGCCAGAAAACTAATTATAGATTAAAATTTTGTACAAAAACTTTGTTAGATATTGATTTAAATGTTAAATAGAGTTATTATTATCAATAGGGTTAGCACTCACAAACACAGAGTGCTAACAACGAAAAATATCTATGACAAAGGGGTTTATATAATGGCAAAAGAAATGCGCGAGTTTCAAGCAGAAACAAAACAATTATTGGACTTAATGGTTCATTCAATTTATACGAATCGTGAAATATTTTTACGGGAATTGGTATCCAATGCATCGGATGCAATTGATAAAATTCGTTTTGAATCACTTACTAATCAAGAATTATTAGAAGGTAGAGCTGATTTTGAAATTTACTTAGTTCCTGATGAAGAAAGTCATACTTTAACAATTTCGGATAATGGCATTGGTATGACTTACGATGAAGTTATTGAAAATGTTGGTACGATTGCAAAATCGGGAACAAAAGCATTTTTAGAAAAATTAAAAGAACAAAAAGATACGGTTTCTGATAAAGAATTGATTGGTCAATTTGGTGTTGGTTTTTACTCTGCGTTTATGGTAGCAGAAAAAGTAACTTTGGTTACTCGTAAAGCTGGCGAAAGCAAGGGCGTGAAATGGGAATCGACTGGTGATGGCAGCTATAGCATTGAAGAAGTGGAAAAAGCTGACCGTGGTACAACGATTATTTTAACGTTGTTACCAGAATTCTATGGTGAGAAAGCAGAAGAAAACTTCTTACAAACGTATACATTAGAAAGTTTAATTAAAAAATACTCTGACTATGTACGCTTCCCAATCAAAATGAATTTCGTCATTGAAGAAGAACAAAAAGACGAAGAAGGAAAACTGATCGAAGGTGCGGAAAAAGTAAAACGCAATGAAATGCGTACACTAAACTCTATGCAACCGCTTTGGACAAGAAGTAAAAACGAAATTAAACCAGAAGAATATAATGAATTTTACAAAAACCTCTTCCATGAATGGGAAGAGCCAATGGAAATTATCCATTCTAAAGCAGAAGGTACTGTAGAATATACTACGCTTTTATTTATTCCAACGCATGCACCATACAACTTATATCATCCAGAGTATAATGCTGGTATTCAACTTTACTCTCGCCATGTATTCATCATGGAAAAATGCCAAGAATTATTACCAGATTATTTACGTTTTGTTCGTGGACTTGTGGATTCACCAGATTTCTCTTTAAATATTTCTCGTGAGTTATTACAACAAAGCCGTGAACTTAAATTAATTGGTAAAAATCTTGAAAAGAACGTTTTGAAAACATTAGAAAAAATGCTCGATAAAGATCGTGAAAAATACGAAAAATTCTGGGGCGAATTTGGTAAATCCTTAAAAATTGGTGTTTATACTACCCCACAAGATAGTGCAAAATTAAAGGATTTATTATTATTTTCTTCTTCAAAAGAAGGTTCTAGTTTAACAAGCTTAAAAGAATATGTAGAACGTATGCCAGAAAGTCAAAAAGCAATTTACTATGCGACAGGTAAAGATCCTGCAACTATTGATCGCTTGCCTCAAATGGAATTGTTACGTGAAAAAGGTATTGAAGTATTATACTTATTCGATACTGTAGATGAATTTGCGATTGAAGCATTGCGTGAATTTGGCGATAAAAAATTCCACTCCGTAAGTCGTGGTGATTTAGATTTAGATGACGTAGAAGCACAAGAAGTAAAAAAAGAGACTGAAACGATTGCCAAAGATAATGAAAGTTTAATCAAAGCAATTAAAGAAACTTTAGACAGCAAAATTGCTGATGTGAAAATTAGTAATCGCTTAAAATCAAGTGCAGTATGCTTGGTTAGTGATAATAATGGTATTAGCTTATCTATGGAACAAGTTTTTGCTGAAGCTAACAATCCAATGTTTAAAGCACGCCGTATCTTAGAAATTAATCCGCACCATGAATTATTTGGACGCTTACAAAATATCTTTACTGAGGATTCTGCTTCCGAAACATTCAAGGATTATTGTGATTTACTTTATACACAAGCTTTATTGATAGAAGGTATATTGCCAGAAGATCCAATTGGGTTTGCCAATAAAATAGCGCAATTGATGGCAAAATAAAACTATTTTAAATAAGATGATTTTGCTGATATGTGAATTTAAAATTTTTAATTTAATAAAATTTAAAAATAAATGAAAAACAAAGTAAAATCAAAGGATTTTCAAAGAAAACTATAGCATAATAATAAATGTAGATTAACTCATTTATTTCACACACACACAATTCTAACTCACACACGGTTAGAAAAAAGGACAACTTTAGTTGTCCTAGGAACTCACAACATCACACACACCCAATTATTCTTATTCTGAAAAAAGTCGGGGCTATCCATAGGCCCTGACTTTTTTCGTGTGCATTAAAAGGAATATACTAGGCATTTAGAACTAATTTTTAAAATCAAATAGATTTCAAAGAATTTTCAAAGTGATTTCAAAAGATATAATCACATACTTAATATAAATACTAAAGTTAAGGATACTTAAAGTTGAAAGACAGGCTATATATTAGGTTCATCTAGTAATAGCTATAGCGCATATTATAGTTATATTAGAGGCAATAAGAAAGTAATACTGATGTCTTCAAAAAAGCCAAAGGCATATATGTAATGATGTAGCGGTTAGTTCAATATTTTGAAAGAAGGGGTTTCTTATGGGGATTAGTAATATTTCATCAGCAAGTAAATCCATACCAGATACTCAATCTACAGTGGCTGCATTACAGAGAAAAAAGATGTTATTACAATCTAAAGTTAGTCAATTAGTAAAACAACCTGATACAGAAAAAATTGAAGCTACTATTAAAGACTATGAAAAACAAATTGAGCATATTGATGAACTAATTAGAAAAACAAATGAATCATCTTCTAATACTAATAGTGAAAACCAAACAGATCAATCAGATAAAATAAATTTGTCTAAAAAATTTGGACCGCCCTACTCTGTAGAACTTACAGGGCAGAAGGACACAAGTGATTCTGTAATTACTGATACCGTTGCCTCTACGCCTGCTTATTCTGTAGAGTTAAGTAGTGAGAACGATGATAGAATAGAAAATATAAAAATGGAACAAGAAGAAAAAGATATTCAAGAGATAAAAAAGAAGGATCCTATAACTGCCTAATATAAGTAGAAAAATAAGGGATTGCTGAAGGTAATTCTTTATTTTTGCTATTTGTTCTTATCCTTTCAAGCTCTCCTCAAAGGAATATCGAGGATAATATTGGCAGGAGTCGTGTGATTTATCGAATTAATGTGTGAAAGAAGGACTTGTCAAATAGTAAGTTTATAATATACAGTAAAAAAATGAGAATGGCCGTCGTAAAAAACAGCCCATTCTCATTTTATTTTTTTGGTAATTTAATTGTAAAAATGGTACCATTCCCTAATGTGCTGGATACGCTGATTGAGCCGCCATGTTGTTCGATAATCCATTTGGCGATTGATAAACCAAGTCCAGAACCACCTTTATGACGAGATTCATCCACTTGATAAAAACGATCAAAAATCTTGTGTTGATTTTCTTTTGCAATCCCTTCGCCAGTATCGGTCACGGTAATATAGATGGCATCATCTTTGCTATGACAGCCAGCAACGACGCTGCCGTGTTCAGGCGTATGACGTATGGCATTGTCAATCAAGATCGTCAGTACTTGTTTGAGACGAATTGCATCACCTAGCGCAGTCATAGGGCCATTCATATCTGTTGTAAGAGTAATATTATTTTTTTTTGCAATTACTTCAAAAGGGTGAATTGCATCTAAGACCGTTGGGTTTAATGGAAAGTACTCTTTTTCCATGAGCTGTTGGTTAGCATCAGCTCGAGCTAAGAACAGTAAGGAATTGATAAGTTCGGTCATAGCGGTTGTTTCATCTTGAATATTGCTTAGCCATTTTTCGTTATCGGCAATTGTTTCATGACTTGACGCACCCTTAATAATATCTAAATTTGTTTGGATGATCGTAATCGGTGTTCTCAGTTCATGGGAAGCATCAGAAACAAAACTATTTTGCTGTTCCAATGAAGTTTGGATTGGCTTTATCGCATGTTTTGCTAAGAAAAAGCTTGCGAAAAACGAAAGTAAGCTACAAACTAGACCAACCAGTAAAAGATGGGTAATGAGTTGATTCATACGTTCTTCTTGCTCAGATTTGTCATTAAATACAATCAGTGTATAATTTTCTTCTGGTAAATAGGTTCGTAGATAGGTAAATGGAATATTTTCAAATTCAATCGTATCACTATCTAAAGTCATTGATGATGTGGTGTTGATTAAGTATGGCAACTGTGAATCGCTAATTGTAATGCCTGTAGATTGCATGAGAATCGTTCCATCATTTGCAACCTTTACGAAGAAAAAATTAGGTTTTGGTGGCGGCATGAGCCCCGTAAATTCACTCGGTGGTTTATCTGGTTTCTTATGTTCGGGAAACTCAAAATTTTCGTCATACTTAATATCATTAGTGATTTTTTGTAGCATAAACATCGTACCTTGATGAGAAGTGATCCTCAGGAGGGTATATAAACTTATACTTAAAAAAATAAATAATGTGATGATTACACTTACGTTGATTAAGGTTAACTTGAGACGGAGTTTTTTAAACATTCGCTACTCCTCCTCAAAACAGTAACCAATACCTCGGATGGTTTTGATATTTGATATATTTAATTTTTTTCGTAAATAATAGATGTAGAGATCTACATTGGCAATATTGGTTTCACTATCATAGCCCCAAATTTTTTCCATAATACGTTCTTTGGTGATAACTTGCCCTTTGTTGTTCATTAAAAGTGCCAGCAGAGCAGCTTCCTTTACCGTGAGTTGGAACTTTTCTTTTTCATGGATGACTTCACCATGCATTGTATATAAAGTGATGCCTGCAGCTTCGATAACGCCTTCTGGCGTTTTCTTTTCTACACGTTTGATTAATACCTTGATTCTTGCTAATAATTCTTCGGTGAAGAAAGGTTTAATCAAATAATCATCAGCTCCAGCTTCTAGGCCAGCTACACGTTCAGCTGGTGAATCTTTCGCCGTTAAGAATAAAACAGGTGTATTGTTTTTTTCTTTACGCATTTGCTGTAATACGGATAGCCCATCTAAGCAAGGAAGCATACGATCTAAAATGATGATATCGTATATGTTACTTCTAATTTTTTCTAAAGCTTTTAATCCATCTAAAGCAGTATCAACATTGTAACCAGCACGACTGATTAATACCGTCAGAGATTCACTTAGCTTTACTTCATCTTCCACCAATAATAAGTTCATAGAATTGAATCCTTTCAATTTTTAATTTGGATAAAAAGGTATTTATATGATATCGTTTTATTCATAATACTATTATATAAGAGTATTATTGGAAGTTCATTTGTTTTTTTTGTAGAATTAAACTAAAATAGAAATAGAATGAATAAAAAATGAGGGCAATTATGAACGGTACAGAAAGAAAAAATATAAAGGCAGGGACAAAAGTGAAAATTGTCCAAAAACAACATCAACGAACTGGCGAATTAACTGAAGGCATTGTAAAGGACCTTTTAACAAATAGTGCAATTCACCCTCGTGGGATTAAAGTTCGTTTGGTGAGTGGACTGATTGGCAGAGTACAAGAAATATTATAATAAAATAAGAGGTGCATTTAGTGGGGAAAAAGTTTATAGAGCTTAAAATTAATGAAGAGTTATGTTCGGTACTAAAACAAAATGGTATTATAGAAGCGACACCGGTACAAGAAATGGCAATACCAGTGATTCGCAGTGGAAAGGACGTTATCGTACAAGCGCAGACTGGTACAGGGAAAACACTTGCTTTTTTATTACCGATTATGGAAAAAATCAAAGTCAATGCGCCAGCTGTTCAAGCATTAATCGTTACGCCAACGCGTGAACTTGCTTTACAGATCACTTCAGTAGCACAAAAAATCGGTGAGAGTATTGGTGTACGCTCATTGACCGTTTATGGCGGACAAGCCGTGGACAGGCAAGTCCAAAAATTAGGGCAAAAGCCGCATATTATCATTGGGACTCCAGGGCGAATTTTAGATTTATTGCGTCGCGAAAGATTAAGTCTTGCTGGAGTAAATAAAGTCGTGTTAGATGAAGCAGACCAAATGCTTCACATGGGCTTTTTAGAAGAAGTAGAAGCCTTGTTAAAGCAAACAGCGGGTGATCGTCAGACAATGTTCTTCTCCGCGACCATTCCTGAGCGTATTCGTGGACTATCCTATCATTATATGAAATCTCCGCAAGATATTCATATTCAGGCTGAAAATATTACATTAGATGAAATTGAACAAGTGATAATCGATACGAATGAAGATACAAAACTTGATCAACTTTGTGCGATGATTAACGACTATCAACCGTATCTTGCGATGGTATTTTGTCATACGAAACAACGAGTAACAGAAGTAACAACAGAACTTGCTAGACGGGGTTATTTAGTAGATGAGTTACACGGTGATTTAACGCAGGCAAAACGAACGCAAGTGATGCGTCGTTTTAGTACGGCTAAATTACAAATATTAGTCGCAACAGATATTGCAGCGCGTGGTCTTGATGTAGAAGGCGTGACGCATGTATTTAATTATGATATTCCTCATGATGTAGAATCCTACATTCACCGTATCGGTAGAACAGGTCGCGCTGGAGAAAAAGGCAAAGCGATTACTTTTGTCAATGCACGTCAGCATGATTTCCTCCGCATTATTGAACAAGGAATTAAAAATCGTATTACAAAACAAAAAGCAACGGTAAAAGCCAATAAAGAACAAGCTGCTAGGCCGAAAACGGACAAAGAAAAAGAGATAGAGCCGAAAAAAGAAAAAAGAGTATCGTTGAGTAAATATGCAAATCGCAAAGGGGCAAAACACGGCGGAACGAATAATCGAAGTCGTCGTAAGCCAAAGCCAACTGGGGCAGAACAAAATAATACAGCGAAAAATAAAAATAAAAAACACAGATAAGAAAAGCCAGCCATCCAATAAAATTAGATGGTTGGCTTTTTTGAGTGAATTGTAGTTATGAAACCTTAAATTATTTTGCTTCTGATGCAGCTTCTTGAGCTGCGATTAAATCTTCTAATTGTTCTTTTTGACGCATTAATTCTGCTAAAGGAATTTCTCCAGCGCCTTGTTGTGGTGCTAAAGCTGCAGCTTGTGGAATTGCGCAGCGTTCGTTCATCATTTTATAGCCGAATACGCCAGCAACTGCTCCAACTGCTAATCCAATCCAAAAATCAGTTCTTGCAAACATTTAAATCACCTCCTTTGTTGTAATTTTGGAATCAATATATTTTTATTTGGCAGTAAAATTCGGGCGCTATTTAAAACGACACCAATTGTAGCTGCATTATGGATGACTGCTGATACTAAAGGATTAATCTTGCCCAGTGCTCCTAAAAGCATAGCTGCAGTATTGATTGTAATGGTTGCTGTAAAGTTTTGACGCACAAGTCGCATCGTATCACGACCGAGGTTGATCACTTCAGGAAGTTTTAAAGGATCATCAGAATTGATCGTTATAGCAGAAGATTCTACAGCAATATCAGTACGTCTGCCGCCCATTGCGATACCAACATCAGCAAAAGCCAGTGCTGGCGCATCATTGATTCCATCACCTACCATCAAAACATGACCGCGATTTTTCATTTTTATGACAAGGTTTGATTTATCTTCTGGTAATACTTCAGCATGAAAAGCATCCATATCTAAGGTATGCGCAACATATTCTGCCACTGGCTTGGAGTCACCAGTCAACATAACAATCTCATCAATTCCTTGACGGCGTAATTGATTGATTGTCTTCTTAAAGTTAGGTCGAATTGGATCGTTAATCACAAGTAGCCCAATTAGTTTTTGATTTCGTGCAATATAAAGAACATTTAAGCTAGGTGAAGCGGCGATATAATTAAAATAGTCTAAACCCGCTACATCACGCTCTTGCATAAAGCGTAAACTACCTACTAATATTTCGCCACCTAAAAGATCATCCTGATCTTCAATTAATCCAACCATTCCACGCCCGACGATTGTTTCAGAAGTAATATGCGGAGGTGTGTGCCAGCCAGAATCGGCAACATATTTTTGAATTGCTACTGCAAGCGGATGGATAGAATGTAGTTCTGTCGAAGCCGCGAGTAATAATAACTCTTTTTTACTAACGCCATCGATTGGCTTGATCGCAGTAATTTGTGGTGTGCCCACTGTAATTGTTCCAGTTTTATCTAATACGATCGTATCAATATCTGCAAGGGCTTCAATATAATTGCCACCTTTGATCAACACACCCTTTTTTGCGCCCATTGCAATTGCAGCAGATATTGCGGTTGCTGTTGACAATTTTAAGCCACAGGAAAAATCAATAAATAACATGTTTAATACTCGTTGCCAATCACGGGTTGCACCAAAGACTAAAGCAGCGGATAAAAATGAAATAGGCACCAGCATATTTGCCATGCGGTCTGCAAAATTTTGAACGGGAGCACGACGCGTTTGCGCATCTTCTACCATATGTACAATCCGAGCTAATGAAGTTTCATCGCCAACTTTTTCAACCATAATTTCTAATTGTCCACTTTGTACGACTGTGCCAGCATATACTTGGGCGCCTACTGTTTTTTCAGCAGGAATAGATTCACCAGTAATAGAGGATTGATCAATAGAAGCATGACCAACCAATACTTTACCATCTACACAAATTTTTTCCCCGATATGAACTGCGATTCTATTGCCTTTTTTAATATTTTCGATGGCAATCTTAATCTCATGACCGGTTAAATCATCAATTTTCCAAACATATTGTTGATCGAGCTTAAGTAATGTTGAAAGGTGTTTACGGGCTCGATCAGCTGCATAAATGGTAAGCATTTCAGCAAAATTTGACAAAGCAAGAAGTGTTAAGCTTGACTCAGGTTTGCCCGCAAGAACTGAAGCCATGACTGCAGTAGCTGTTAAGAAATCGGCATTCGGTTGGCGTTCAACTAACAAACTTTTTGTACCACTTATCATAAGTTTACGAGCAACAAAAATAACAAAAACACTACGGAAAAGTTTGAAAGCCAAAAAAGTTTGTGGAGATACTTTTTTTAGTAGTTGCATACCGATAAATCCGCCAAACGCAAGCGCGGCATCACGACGATATTCAGCTAGACTTGTATGTTCTTCAGTTTGTTTTGTTGGGACTACTTGTTGTAACGTAGAAGAAATAGACAGTATATTCGTAATTTCTTGTTTTAACTGAAATTGATTTACTTGCCCTTTTACGTAAATGGTAGCTTGTCCTACTTCATTTACTATAACAAAAATGATATTGGTAAGTGAACGAAGTCGAATTTCAAGCAGTAATTTTTGTTTTACAGATAAGTTTCTGGGTAAGTTCAATCTTAAGTATTGATATTTCATTTGACTACCCAGCCTCTAAGTAAGGTAAATGCCCACCATAACATTTGTGGACCAGATGGATATTGTTTGAACGTAATTACTTTATTTAGACCTCTAGTGATAAAGATTGATGCAATAAAAGAGCGTAAATCAAACTGATTGTTTGTGAATTGTCGAATCAGTTGATCTAGATTTATAAATATACTGCGAATTTGTAAACCAACTTCACTATGTACTGGCGTATTTTTAGAATGAGCTAGCTTATGCTGTAAATAATCAATCAAACCATCCATTTGCGTTTCGCTGCAAGTATAGTTGATTAACATACTGCCTGTATGGGGATTTATTGTAACCGATGTGATTGAAGGTAATGTCTTTAGCTTAAAATTGAGTTCTTCTGTAAGTTTTAAATTACCAATCAATATTGTACTTGTATATCGGCGCCTGCCTGGCAATGCATGGATTAAGGATAAAGCTATAGCGTTATCTCGTATAGATGAAGTGTTAATTGGACGAAAAACTTTATGTGTAGATTGCGTCGACTGATTACCGGCAAAGATATTGTGAAGTTGCTTGCCGGCGGATAATCCAATCGCTAAACCAGATAAATATGACATGTTTTTAACTCCTTTTATACTTTTCTAATACTAGTTGTTCAATTTTTTGTAATTCAAGGTTTTTTATAAGATTTTCTGGTGAATATACAAGTAAAATTGAACCAGTAATGATATTCACGGAAAAATTGTTTAATTCTTTTATTTCTGCAAGTTGATTATTAATCGTAAGCGCTAGCGTAGAATTGTTTATCAAAGCTTTAGAATGTAAACGGATACGCCCAGGAGAATAATGTGAAACAGTGATATTTCGCATGATAAGTTCAAATTTTGTTGTAGGAATATTTATTTTTTTGAAAATATTCAAGCACTCACACTCCTTGTTAAATTCATTTTTTAAACTTTTTTGATGCTTTGCTGCATGTATAATAGATAACAAAGAAAAAACAATGCCGAATCGCATATGATAACTTTTGCTCAAGGGAATTGTAGCCAACGTAGCTAAAAAAGATAACAATAATGATAGGCCTAAACGTTTTTTAGACACAATAAAACAACTCCTTAATGAGTGATAATGATAATCATTTATTGTCAATTATATACATAATACGACATTTAAATAGTGTTGTAAAGAAAAATATTTCCTTTTTAATTGAGAAACACTAAATAGGGCTAGAAAGTATGGCTTTAAATTAGTATAATAAGGTAAACAAAAGATTTTTTTATGAGTATATAAAAACATTTAGGAGGCAAAAATGACTTTAATAGGTAAGGCGGTAGTTGCTCAAGGTGGCGGCCCAACTGCGGTAATAAATCAGAGTTTGGTTGGTATTATTGAGGAAGCGAAAAGACACCCTGAAATTACCCGGGTTTATGGTGCAGTTCGAGGGGTTGAAGGTATCATCAATGAAGATTTAGTTGATTTGACACAAGAAACATCTCGTAACTTAAATGATGTGGCAATGACTCCATCATCAGCGTTGTTATCAACTCGTGTAAGACCTGATAAAGCGTATTGTCGTGAAATTTTTAAAGTATTAAAGGCACATGAAATTCGCTATTTCTTCTATATCGGAGGCAATGATTCGTCCGATACAGTGAGAATTGTCAATGAATATGCCGAAGTGGAAGGCTATGCGCTTCGTGCGATTCATGTACCAAAAACGATTGATAATGATTTATTAGGTAACGATCATACCCCTGGGTTTGGTTCGGCAGCTCGTTTCGTTATGCAAGCGTTTTCGGGAATCAATTTAGATATGAAGGCGTTAGGCGGTATTTATGTTGGTATTATCATGGGAAGACATGCTGGTTTTTTAACGGCATCGGCAAGTGCGGCAAGAAAATTTCCTGGTGATGGACCACATTTGATCTATTTACCAGAACGTCACTTTGATATGGAAACTTTTTTAGCCGATGTAAAACGTGTCTATGATAAATTAGGCCGCTGTGTAATTGCGGTATCGGAGGGTATTGTCGATGCAGAAGGTGTTCCAATTGTAACAAAACATATGAAAAGTTTAGAGCTTGATGCGCATGGCAATGTCAATATTTCTGGTAATGGAGCACTTGGTAATCTTCTTGCCGAAAGTATCAAGGCTAAATTAAAGATTAAACGTGTACGTGCTGATACATTTGGTTATATCCAACGCTGTTTCTTAGGAAATGTATCTGATGTTGACCAAGAAGAAGCGCGTGAAGTTGGCGAAAAAGCAGTACAATTTGCAGTAAGGCAAAATAAATCAGGGTCTGTTTGTATTGAACGTATTGGTAATTATGCTGTTCAGTATACGATTTTACCAATACAAGAAATTGCTGGACTTACACAAACGATGCCCGATAAATTTATCAATGAGCAAGGCAATGATGTAACGCCTGAATTTAGAGAATACATCATGCCATTGCTTGGTACGGATATTCCTAAAACAGCAGTAATTCGTGCGCCAAAAGTAGAAAAAATTATTCATAAAGAAAAATAAAATGATTATAAGAATAGGAGTTATTACATAGCGGTATGTAGTAACTCCTATTCTTAATTTTATCAGGATAGTACTTGCATGATTATAGAAATTTAGTATATACTATAAATGGGCATATGCTCAAATGGAAGGAATGGTTATCGTGGCAAGATTACGGTGTTGTGGATTAGTGGATGATTTACCGGAGTGTAAAAAATTTTTTAGTGATGTCGGTGATCATAGAGATGCTGTAATTCTCCATTTTGAAGAATTTGAGGCAATACGCTTAAAAGATTATCAAGGGTTAGATCAAATCAATGCGGCAGAAATGATGGATTTATCACGCCCAACCTTCCAGCGAATTTTACAATCAGCCAAGAAAAAACTTGCGGTTGCCTTAGTGGAAGGTCGTAACATATTAATAGAAGGGGGAAATTATAAAATGGCTAACAGAACATTTGAATGTCAAGATTGTCAACACGTATGGGAGGTACCACCTTGTACAGAAGGTGGTAAGCATGGTTATGAAATCGAATGCCCTAAATGTAAAAGCTTGAAAAAAATTAAACTAGAAAATGGAGTTCGTCATGTTTGTGGCGGTGGACATGGTCAAGGTCATGCACATGGCGGCGGCTGTTGTGGTGGGCATCACCATCATCACGAATAATATAAACTAATTTAGCGAATTTATGAAGTGAATTTGTGCATCTTAGAAGAAGACTTCCGCATTTATTTGTGGCGGTCTTTTTTATTTTATCTGCATTTTTGCAGAGATATTTAGGGAGTAAATTGAAATTGTAGAAAAAATTCAATATTTAAAAAATTTCGATTATATGTATACAATATAACAAGTATGATATATAATAAGTATTGTATATTGCATGTTGTATACATTGTGTGGATTTATTGACAAAATATTTACTCATCTATATAATAATTTACTTGAACGACGAATTTTATTGATGTAATTTTAAATTAAATTACTCAAATAAAATAGACCAAAATAAAGTATAAAAAATACAAAAAAATACTACTAAGGGGGATGCAGAATGAAGAAAAAACTTGGACTCAGCACACAGATTCTTTTAGGGTTAGTTATTGGGGCATTATTTGGTTATTTTTTTCCAGAGATTGGTGCTAAGTTAAAGCCAGTTGGCGATGGTTTTGTTCGTATGATCAAAATGATCGTTGTACCATTGATTTTTAGTACATTGGTAATGGGGATTGCCGGAACGGGTGATTTTAAAAAATTAGGTCGCCTAGGTGGTAAGGCAATTATTTGGTTTGAGCTTGCAACTACAGTAGCTCTTGCGGTAGGTCTTATTGCCGTTAATCTTATAGAGCCAGGCGTTGGTGTAAACATTCCAGTGCCAGCAGATGCAAGTGCACAAGCGGCGGCTACTGCGCAAAAATCAATTAATATGGTAGACTATGTTCTGCATATTATACCAACAAATATTGTCGATGCTTGTGCACGCAATGATATGTTGCAGATTATCTTCTTTACTTGTTTCTTTGGTGTTGGTGTAGCACACATTGGCAAAGATTCCGAGATCATTGTAAATCTTTGTCGTAGTATTGCTGAAACAATGTTTAAAGTAACACATTATGTAATGCGTCTAGCGCCAATTGGTATTTTTGCTATGATTGCTTATACAATAGGCAGTTTTGGTGTTGGAATGTTGATTCCATTAGGAAAGTTAATTCTATCATTGATTGGTGCAACTATCATTTTTATGGCGATATTGGTTGCTAGTGCGTCAATGCTTACGGGAATTAATTTTATCCATGTTGTAAAAGGAGTAAAAGAAGCTTTATTACTCGCATTCTCTACTGCAAGTAGTGAAGCAGCATTGCCAATTGCGATGCAGCGTCTAGAAGAGTTAGGCATACCAAAAAATGTTGTAACCTTTGTTATGCCGACAGGATATTCTTTTAATCTAGATGGTTCGACTTTATATAGTTCTTTAACGGTAGTTTTTATTGCACAAATTTATGGAATAGATTTATCATTAGGACAACAGTTACTCATGATGTTAACGTTGATGTTATCAACAAAAGGAATCGCCGGTGTACCAGGTGCTGGCTTTATCGTTGTTGCTGCTACTGCTACTGCGTTTGGTTTACCAGCCGATGGTGTGGCAATTGTTCTTGGTGTTGACCGTATATTAGATATGGTTCGTACTTCTTGTAACGTTTTTGGTAACTGTATTGCTACAGTAGTTGTAGCTTGGTGGGAAAAAGATTTAACAGTTAAAACTTTTAACGATGCATATGAAAAAAATTTCAACTCTTAAGTAGAATTTTTAGTGAAATGAAACCCTATAGATGATGCTTAACTAAAGCCTTATCTATGGGGCTTTTTTCTATACAATGATAAAAAATAAATTTTCAAAAGACAACTCAGCATTCGTAAAGGTTATGTTGGGTGTATAATTGTATTTTTCTCTTAAAATAAAAGTAAACTATGTGATATGTCTGAAAGTAATGTTAGGAGGAAACTAGATGAAAAAAAAGTTGGGACTTAGTGCACAGATTTTTTTAGGATTGGTGCTGGGGGCTCTATTCGGATATTTTTTCCCAGAGATAGGCGCTAAGCTAAAACCTTTAGGTGATGCATTTATCCGTATGATCAAAATGATCGTAGTACCACTCATATTTACGACTTTAGTTATGGGGATTGCTGGAACTGGTGATTTTAAAAAATTAGGCCGTCTAGGTGGTAAAGCGATTCTCTGGTTTGAAGTGGCAACCACCGTAGCACTTGCTGTTGGTCTTATTACTGTAAATCTCATAGAGCCAGGTGTTGGCGTGAATATCCCTTTGCCAGCAGATGGTAGTACACAAATGGCAGCAAATGCAAATAAATCAATTGATATGGTCGAATATGCCCTTCATATTATTCCTACCAATATTGTGGATGCTTGTGTTAGAAATGATATGTTACAAATTATCTTTTTTACGTGTTTTTTTGGCGTTGGCGTAGCGCATATTGGTAAAGATGGCGATATTATCGTAAATGTTTGCCGCAGTATCGCCGAAGCTATGTTTAAAGTGACACATTATGTAATGATGCTCGCACCAATTGGTATTTTTGCAATGATTTCTTATACAATCGGTAATTTTGGATTAGGGATGTTAATCCCACTAGGAAAGTTATTTATCTCTTTAGTTGTTGCAGTTTCAGCATTTTTATTGCTGTTAATTATTTGTGCATCATTCATTACGAAAATTAATTTATTCCATTTGATTAAAGCACTTCGGGAGCCATTGATTTTAGCTTTTTCTACAGCAAGTAGTGAAGCGGCATTGCCACTTGTAATGAAACGCTTAGAAGAAGTAGGTGTACCGAAGCATGTGGTTACATTCGTTATCCCAACAGGCTATTCTTTTAATTTAGATGGCTCTACTTTGTACAGTGCATTAGCATTAATCTTTATTGCCCAGCTATATGGGGTCGATATTCCATTAGGACAACAATTGTTGATTATGCTAAGCTTGATGTTATCGACAAAAGGGATCGCTGGGGTACCAGGAGCTTCCTTTATTGTTATTGCAGCAACTGCTACGGCGTTTGGCTTACCGGCAGATGGTATTGCAATTATCCTTGGCATTGATAGAATTTTAGATATGATTCGTACATTCTGTAATGTTTTAGGTAATTGTGTTGCTACAATTATAGTTGCAGTATGGGAAAAAGAGTTAACAAAAGAGCAGTTTAATGATGCTTATCAAAAAAATTTCAATGTCTAGATAAAATTTGTTGATTTTATGTAGGAGTAAATATATCCATAATAGAAATAATCTATTATGGATATTTTATTTTGACAGGAAGTGATAATATGCTTACAAAAAAATATAAAGCAACAGTAGCACTCACCATTAGTATGGCTGGATGTATACTTACCTACCCCTATCATGCGAGTCTTTGGGGCGGGCTAATTTATAACGGTTTTTTGGCAGCCATGATCGGTGGACTCGCGGATTGGTTTGCCATAACCGCTTTATTTCGTAAACCATTAGGAATTTCGTATCGAACAGAAATTATTCCGCGGAATCGCCAGAGAATTTTTAATGAAATGGTCGTCTTTGTGAGTAAAGATTTACTCAATCCAACTAATATTATGAAAGTTGTCAATCAATATGATACAAGTGAGATGGTCATAAAATATTTAGAAGAAAATGATGGGCAAACAAAGGTAAAAGTCTTAGCCCACCAACTGAGTACAGCAATTTTAAACAATGTCGATGATAAGGCAATCGGGACGATGCTAGAAGCTGTTGTTAAAGAAGGAGCAAAAGATATTAATTTAGTACCTGTGCTTCAAGAAAGCTTACTATGGTCAATTGATCATCATTATGATGAAGCTATAGTCGATTTTGTTTTAGATGAACTGATTTGGATTATTCGCGAAGATGAAATGAAGAAGAATTTAACGAATCTAATTGAAAAAGCGAAGGAAGAATACGCAGGTGACAGTAAACGACGCCAAGTTGCCAGCATGATTTTTACGATAGCATCAGATCGTTTGGCAAGAATGGCCCAGCAAGAAATTATCAAGTACTTAGAGTCACTCCATGATTGTAATCATAAATTACGGGTACAGTTCAAACAATGGTTAAGAGGTTTTGTTGAAGATGTATGTGCAAAGCATTCTTTTCAAGAAGCGATTCAAAGTTATCAAAGAAAAATCATTGCAGAAAAGCTACATATTGCTGAAAAGATCAGTGATTACATTGAAGAGATTTTGCAGCCTGTCACTAAAGAGTATTCACTGGTAAGTCCCAATTATATCGATAAATTTATCGATGAAAAAGTAGGAGAACTGAAGAATAGTATTAGCATGCAGCAAGCTGTAGACATAAAAATTAAAGCCTATTTAACAATTTTTATTACAGAGCAACATGATGTGATTGTGAAAATTATCCAAGAGAGATTGAATGAGTTTTCCAATGAAGCTTTGGTTGATTTTATTGAAAATAGAGTTGGCGATGATTTGCAAATGATTAGAATCAATGGTTCATTGGTTGGCGGTTTTGTAGGTATGCTATTATATATGATTACATACATCGTAGAAAGGATATGGTGCTAAGATGAATCGATTCAATAAAGCAGACCGTTTACTTTGTCTTCTTTTTTTATTATTTATGATAGCGTTATTTTTAAAAATTACATATCCTGGTTCTATTTTTACCAAAGGTTTATTTTTTTGCAGTGAAGCAGCTTTAGTTGGCGGGATTGCTGACTGGTTTGCGGTAACTGCATTATTTAAAAAGCCACTCGGCTTTTCATATCATACAGAATTAATTCCTCGCAAACGTGAAATGTTGATTCAAGGCTGTGTAGAAATGGTACAAAACGAGTTTTTTTCTAAAAAAAAGCTCATTTTAAGATTAAAAAAAGTAAGTTTAATTGATACTTTATTTATTTGGATAGAAGAAAATCAAGGAAAAGAAATATTTTCGGGATTACTTATAGAATTCATCGAACGATCCCTAATGAAAATTGATTCGGAAAAAATTGCGGCTAAATTGGAACAGGAAGTAAAAGTTAATTTAAAAAAAGTTCCTCTCGAAGTGTTATCTATGCAAGTGTGTCAATGGCTAATTCATCAGCATAAAGAAGAGGAATTCTTCAAATATCTTCTTGCTGAACTAAAAAATTTATTGGAAGGACAAGCCGCGCAGCAGAAAATTGTTGACTACATTGAAGAATATGTCGAAGAGCAAAAGAAAAATATCTTATTTGCCTTATTCGCGTTTGCTGCACAAAAGACAGATATTATAAATTATGAAGAAGCTGCAGAGGTAGTACGAGAGCAATTGCTAAACTTTGTTGAAGAATTATCAGAAGAAGACAATCCAATGCGGCAATGGTTCTTAGGAAAAATGCAAGAATCCATGGAAGAATTGCTAAAAGATGAGACTTGGCAGAGCATGATAAAAGCTTGGCAAGATGGAATTATCGAAAACCTTTCTCTACAAGCGGAAATTAAAAATTTCATTGATCGTATAATACTAAGCTGTAAGCGCCAGCCAATAGCGCAAAACAGTGGTAGTAGCCTAGTGACGCAAGCGCCAATCACAAACTTTATCGTCAATGAAATTGATCGTGGATTAGAAGTCTTAAAAACGGATGTTGACACCAATCAAGAAGTAGAAGCTTATTTATTTGATTTGGTTGGCCGGATTATATTGCAAGCACAGGCTTTGATTGGGGTTATTGTCAATGAAGTGATGGAAGAGTTAAGTGATGAAGAACTCAATGAGATAATCTATGCTAAAGTAGATCAAGATTTGACGTGGATTAGAATGAATGGTTCTATCGTTGGAGCGTTGCTAGGATTTATTATATTTTCTTTCATACAGGTACTTTAGGCTTGGGGGTGAAGAGTTTGCAAGGTTGTATTCAAGTATATACAGGCAATGGCAAAGGGAAAACAACGGCTGCAATCGGCTTGGCAATCCGTGCTTTGGGCGCGGGCAAAAGAGTCTTATTCTTGCAATTTATGAAAAGTAAAATCTACAGTGAACATACTATATTGGGGGCATTATCACCAAATCTAACAGTAGAGACGACTGGAAAACCTTTCTTTATCGTCAAAGAAGGGATGCTAAGTGAGGCTGAACTAGCCAAGTGGGGCGATGATGTTGTAGTGTTTCCACAGGGTAAACCGCCCGCTGATTATTTAGCCTTGATGAGGACTGGAGTTAGTAGAGCGAAAGAGGCAGTAACCAGTGGAAAATATGATATTGTTATTCTTGATGAACTAAATGTCGCATTATTTTTTGAGCTCGTTTCGTTAAGTGATGTACAAGCTATCTTAGATCATAAATTATCAAACGTTGAAGTTGTACTCACCGGACGTGGGGCACCGAAAGAAATCATCGAGCGAGCTGATTTGGTGACGGAAATGAAAGAAATTAAACATTACTATAACCAAGGAATCGAAGCACGCTTGGGAATTGAAAATTAAAAAGATAGCACTCTTTTGATTTATTAAAAAGAGTGCTATCTTTTTGCATATTTTAAGCGAAATCGGATACGTTGTATAGTAGTGTAACTATGACGCTAGATGATTGGAGCGCACAGTGATGGATTTTTTTGGAATACATCTATGGTTGAGTTTTATTATAGGAGCAAATTTTGTCTTTGTTGTTTTTACCTTATGCATAGAACGAAAAAACCCAACGTTGGCTTTGAGTTGGATATTGACGCTGACTTTTTTACCGGTGGTGGGATTCATTTTATATTTGATGTTTGGTACAAATATATTAATTCGGAAAAAGAAAACATTAGGTGATAAGAGGCAGAATGATGATCGCTATATGAAAAAGATTATGAAAAAAATTGAGCTGCGTGACGATGCAAATAAATTTAAAGAAGAAGTGGAGATTGACAAACTTTATCAAGCTTTTATTCAGCTGAATCTTAATATCGGAAATAGCCATTATACAACGGACAATGATGTGGATATTTTTATTACAGCAAAAGATAAATATCGTCAGTTGATTTTGGATATTGAAAATGCAGAGCATAATATACATATGCTTTACTTTATCATCCGCAATGACCGAATTGGCAGGATGATTATTGAACTGCTGGCACGAAAGGCGAGAGCCGGGGTAAAGGTAAGAGTACTTTATGATCATGCTGGTTGTATGTTAACCCCAGTCAATACCTTTCAGCCATTAATTGATAGTGGGGCTGAGGTGGAAAGGTTTTTCCCGATTAACATTGGAAATTATCTGAGAATTAATTTTCGGAACCATCGCAAAATTGTCGTCATTGATGGGAAAATTGGCTACTTGGGCGGGATGAATATTGGCGATGAATATATGGGGTTGTTACAAGAAAATGCGCCATGGAGGGATACACATCTTCGTATTATGGGAAGTAGTGTCTATTTATTGCAGATGCGATTTATTGATGATTGGCATTTTGCAACGCACTATCGTTATTGCGATCAATTTGATGACATTGCGCGTTTCTTTCCGCAATTTAAAAAGCAAGGTAATACAAAAATGCAGATTGTATCGAGCGGACCGGATACATTAGAAGAAGAAATTAAATGGAATTTTGTTAAGCTAATTTATACAGCGAAACAATATATTTATATTCAGACACCCTATTTTGTGCCAGATGATTGTTTTTTAGAAGCATTAAAAATAGCCGCAATGTCAGGAATAAAGATAACAATTATGGCACCATCTAAAACGGATAACATCGTTGTGCATAAAGTAAGTATTTCCTATCTAGGTGAACTCCTCTCCTATGGAATTGACGTATTCTTTTATCCAGGTTTTCTCCACGCAAAAATGCTATTAATTGATGAAGAAATTGTGTCGATTGGTTCTGCGAATATGGATATGCGAAGCTTTGCCTTGAATTTTGAGGTCAATTCCTTGATGTATGGGAAAGAAATCAGTAAACGGTGTGCAGATATTTTTCGTAATGATTTAAAAATAGCTAGTAAATTTACTACTGAAGAGTATAAAAGACGGGGACGTTTGATGAGAATGCAAGAAAGTGCCTTTCGCCTAATTGCGCCTTTAATGTAAAAATAAAAGATTTATACAAAAATAGAGCAGTTGCCTTATGTGTGGCAACTGCTCTATCTTTTGGTTGATTATAGGTTAAATGATTTTTGTTTTTCATTACTAAGCTCGCGAGCACTTACTGGCTGTGCTGGTGGATATAAATTGGTTTTACGTATAGATTTAGCATTGCGACCGTAGATGAAATAGTATAAAACGAGAATCCCAAGGGTGAAAGGAACTAAAATAAGATAGATCGTACTATAGCCTAAAAGTGGGGCTAATGCACCAAGTAGATAAGCACCAGTTGCAAGGCCTAAATCTAAGCAAGTAAAATAGGTTGCGGTGACAATGCTGACGCGTGTTGGTGAGGAGGATTTGATTGCTAGAGCCTGTATTGTTGGCACGAGTACCCCATAGCCAATACCGATAAGAGCTGCTGAGACCATCATACTAAAGAACCCACCAGTATAGGCAAGAATCAATAGTCCAGCGGCAAGCATGATGAAACAAGGGTAAAGCACAATATTTGCACCGAAGCGATCTAATATTTTACCGCTGACCAAACGAATGAGGAGTGAGAAAACTGCGAGTACGACAAAATAATAACTGCTAGCGTTGATGATTTGTAACTGATTCGCATATACAGCAACAAAGGAAAGTACGCCAGAATACGCAATAGAAGTTAATAAAGTGATAATGCAAATTGGTATAACTGGCATTTCAAGAATATCTTGCATGGTAAAAGAATAAAGTGAGGATTTCTTGGCGATTTTTTCACTACTCATATCGATAAAAGGCAACAGAATAAAACCTAAGAAAGTAAGTACAGTACAAAAAACAAAAACAGCATTATAATTTATGGCGTGTGCAATATAAAGACCAATGAAAGGGCCAATCGCAGAACCGGCGGTAATCACTGTGGTTAAATAGGAGATTCCTTCTCCTTTTCGAGAGTTTGGGGCAAACTGACAACCCAGCGACATAATTGCAGTATTAATGATAGCAAAGCAGATACCACCGAAAAAGCGAATACCTAAGATAGCATAGAGATTTGTGGTAAGCATCAGTAATCCATTGGCAATCAAAAACATAAAGCAGCTAACTTTAATTGTCATTTTTGTGCCAAACACATTTTCAAGCCGTGCTGTTTGGGTACGAAATAATACCGATGCGAGCAAGAAGACAGCGTTTGATAAACCTGCCATTTGCATGGAACCTCTTAAATCTTCTACAATATAAAGTGGCAAAATCGGTAAATATAAAGAATAGGGGACAAAAATAAATAGCATAGCGAGTATGGTAATATTATAATTTTTGGTCCAAAGTGGTTCTTTGATCAGTGGTTGCATTCTGTGATTCTCCTTTAAATACCTGGGTATAATTTTCAGCATTTTTATATATTTTTGTTAATAGATCATATAACTGTTGCTGTTGTGTTTGACTAGTATTGGCTAATAGTGCTTCACGATGTTTGGCAACAAGGTTTTGCCAAGTTGAATATTTCTCTAAAGCCATTGGTGTGAGAAATACTATTTTTTCACGTTTATCTATGCCTTCTTTACGATCTATATAGCCTTTTTTTTCTAATTTAGCTACTGTTTTGGAAATAGCAGCAGCTTCGATACTTAGGTAGTTGGCTAGTTCTTTTTGTGAAATATTCTTTTTGTGATATAAAGTCGTGATGATCGACCATTCGGAGCTATAGATACCGTGCGGTTCTAATATAAAATTTAAGCCATTGCCAATACTACGGACCGATTGATGTAACGCATGGACTAAACGATCAGAATCCATTAAAATTGTAATTCCCCCTAGTAATAATTGGTGTCGTTAGTTAACTAGTTAATTAACGATGCTAATTATTTTACTATTTTAAATAAATTTTGTCAATCCTAATAAAATAGTTACAGAATGATAAATCTTTACAATTTCTTTACATCTACAGATAAATTACTGACGCTATCTTTACTGCAGATGGATTTATAATGTAGACATGAGGTGGAGAGGGGGATAACGGGAGTGAATGATTTATGGTTAGCTGCCATTTTGGCTGGAGGAATATTCGTTTATTTAGTTTATGTTTTAATGAAACCGGAGGAATTTTAGCATGTTTACTGATATTTTTTTGTTTGTCACTTTTATAGCAGTGCTTACCGCGATGGCTTTCCCATTAGGAAACTACATGGCGAAAGTATTTTATGGAGAAAACCCAAAACTAGGGAAATTGTTTTTACCAATAGAAAAGTTAGTTTATCGTTTTGCTGGTGTCAATGAAAATAAAGAGATGAATTGGCAGCAGTATGCAGTAGCACTTATTTTGTTTAATGTGTTTGGAACAATGTTGGTGTTTATTGTTCAGCTTACGCAGCAGCTCTTACCCTTCAATCCACAAAATTTTAAAGCAGTAGAAACTTGGCATTTGGCATTCAATACTGCGATAAGCTTTATGACCAATACCAATTGGCAAGCTTACGGTGGCGAATCAAGTTTAAGTTATTTTACTCAAATGATCGGACTGACTGTACAGAATTTTTTGTCGGCAGCAACAGGGTGTGCTGTGGCAGTTGCGTTTATCAGAGGATTAACACGCAGAACAACAAATCTTATTGGAAACTTTTGGCGTGATTTAGTACGTTGTACAGTGCGAATCTTATTGCCGCTATCTATTTTACTTACCCTTATTTTTGTACAGCAAGGCGTCATTCAAAATTTAGATGCTTATCAGACGGTACAAACAGTTGAAGGCATGCAGCAAACAATCGCGATGGGGCCAGTAGCTTCGCAAGAGGCAATAAAAATGTTAGGAACAAATGGCGGTGGATTCTTTAATGCGAATTCCGCTCATCCATTTGAAAATCCAACCCCTTTCACTAATTTTGTACAAATGCTAGCAATTCTTGTGATTCCATTAGGGTTAGTCTTTATGTTTGGCATCATGACAGAAAATAAAAAGCAAGGTTTTGCCATCGCAGGGGCAATGCTGATTTTATTTGTGATGATGCTCGGTATAAATTATTATAGTGAGATAAATGGCAATCCAATGCTTGCACAGATGCATATAGGTGAACCGACTTCTATGGAAGGAAAAGAGGTTCGATTTGGTCTAGGCGGATCTTCGTTATTTACAACGGTTACTACTGCAGCTTCTTGTGGTGCAGTAAATAATATGCATGATAGTTTAACGCCGCTTGGTGGCTTAGTACCACTACTACAAATGATGCTCGGTGAAATTGTGTTTGGTGGTGTTGGTGCAGGTTTTTATGGCATGATGGTGTACGTCATGGTCACAGTGTTTATTGTTGGTTTGATGGTGGGAAGAACACCAGAATATCTGGGGAAAAAGATTGAAGCGAGAGAAATGAAATGGGTCATGATAGCACTACTGATTCCATCGGTAACGATTTTATTATTTAGTGCAATAGCTTCGGTAGTTGACGCTGGTTTAGCTGGCTTAAATAATGACGGTCCACATGGACTTAGCGAAATTTTATATGCCTTTACTTCGGCATCTGCGAATAACGGCAGTGCTTTTGCAGGGCTGACTGTAAATACAATGTTTTATGATCTGATGCTAGGGATTTCGATGTTACTTGGAAGGTTTGGTGTTATCATTCCGATGCTGGCAGTAGCTGGCAGTATGGCCCAAAAGAAAACAGCACCGATCAGTTTAGGTACATTTGAAACGACGAGTATAACGTTTGTCGTATTACTCATTGGCATCATATTGATTGTTGGTGCATTAACGTTTTTACCAGCGTTATCATTGGGGCCAATCGTAGAACATGTATTAATGTTACAAGGAATTACATTTTAAAGGAGCGTACAGTATATGAATGCGCAGAAAAATAGTTTTGATGCAAAAATAATAACTGCGGCAATTGGTGATTCGTTTAAAAAACTTCATCCCGCAGTTCAAATAAAAAGTCCAGTTATGTTTATTGTTTATATTGGAGCAAGCTTAACGACATATATAGCGATTCGTGAAGCAATCAGTGGTACACAGTCGATTTTTCTTGTGAGTCAAATCAGCTTATGGTTATGGTTTACAGTTTTATTTGCCAACTTTGCTGAAGCAATTGCTGAAGGGCGTGGCAAAGCGCAGGCACAATCCCTTAGAACCACACGTAGTCATACACAAGCAAAAAAATTAGTGAATGAAGCTTGGCAATTAGTAGATGGTGATACGCTAAGAAAAGGCGATGTATTACTGGTTGAAGCTGGAAGCTTAATTCCGAGTGATGGTGAAATCATTGAAGGAATGGCAACGGTTGATGAAAGTGCAGTGACGGGAGAATCCGCGCCGGTCATTCGTGAATCAGGTGGAGACAAATCCTCTGTAACTGGTGGTACTAGGGTATTATCAGATTGGATTAAAGTTAAAGTTACGGCAAACCCTGGTGAAACTTTTCTAGATCGTATGATTGGTTTAGTAGAAGGAGCGAAACGTCAAAAAACACCAAATGAAATTGCGTTGACTATTTTACTGGTTAGTTTATCGATTATATTTTTAGTGGCAGTTGTGACGATTGAACCGTTTGCGATTTATTCGGGAACAACTATTTCGATTACGATGTTAATGGCACTACTGGTTTGCTTAATTCCCACAACAATTGGCGGTTTACTAAGTTCAATTGGTATCGCCGGTATGGATAGGCTGCTGAAACGCAATGTACTGGCGATGTCAGGCAGGGCAGTGGAAGCGGCTGGTGATGTCAATGTACTCTTATTAGATAAAACTGGTACGATTACATTAGGCAATAGAATGGCTACCGAATTTATTCCAGCGGTTGGTGTGAGTGAAGAAGAAATGGCGGATATAGCTCAATTATCCTCACTTGCCGATGAAACGCCAGAAGGGCGGAGTATCGTTGTATTAGCGAAAGAGCGTTATGGATTAAGAGAACGTGATTTGAATGCGATGCATGCTGAATTTGTACCTTTTACAGCGCAAACGCGCATGAGTGGTGTAAATATAGAAGCTTTACAAATCCGTAAAGGTTCCGTGGATGCCATTGAAAAATATACGAATGAAAAAGGTGGAACTTTCTCAGCCGATGTACGGCAGGTCAGCGAACGCATTGCCAAAAGTGGTGGAACACCGCTTGTGGTAGCAAAAGGTGAAAAAGTGATTGGTACGATTCATTTAAAAGATATTGTCAAAGGCGGGATTAAGGAACGGTTCCGTGAATTAAGACAAATGGGGATTAAAACAGTGATGATTACTGGCGATAACCCACTTACCGCTGCGGCTATTGCAGCGGAAGCAGGAGTCGATGATTTTCTTGCTGAAGCAACACCAGAAGCGAAACTAAAAATGATTCGCGACTATCAAGAACTCGGAATGTTAGTTGCAATGACAGGTGATGGTACGAATGATGCACCAGCACTAGCACAAGCTGACGTTGGTGTAGCAATGAACAGCGGAACGCAAGCAGCTAAAGAAGCTGGAAATATGGTAGATTTAGATTCGAATCCAACGAAATTAATTGAGATTGTGGAAATCGGGAAACAACTTTTAATGACACGTGGTTCGTTGACGACGTTTAGTATTGCAAATGACGTAGCAAAATATTTCGCAATTATTCCGGCGATGTTCGTAAGTACCTATCCAGCACTAGGGGTGTTTAACATTATGCAATTGGCTACACCAGACAGTGCGATTTTAAGTGCAGTTATTTTTAATGCCTTAATTATCATTGGCTTAATTCCTTTGGCATTAAAAGGTGTTAAATATAGACCCGTCGGCGCGGCGACGATTCTACGACAAAATTTATTGATTTATGGTTTTGGTGGATTGATTGTTCCGTTTATTGGCATAAAAATTATTGATATGATTTTGGTGGCGCTAAATATTGTTGGTTGATAAAAAGGAGGTTAAAGATCAATGTTGAAAGAATTTAATAGTGCAATTAGAATGCTGATGATAATGACAGTGGTATTGGGCGTCATCTATCCTTTAGGGATGACTGCTTTCGCCCAAATGATATTTCCTGCGCAAGCAAATGGTTCACTAATTTACAAAGAGGGAAATTTAGTGGGGGCAAAATTAATTGGTCAAAATTTTACGGATGAGCGTTATTTTCATGGTCGCCCATCGGCTGCTGGTGATGATGGCTATGATGCGGCAAGCTCCGCTGGATCAAATTTAGGCCCAACAAGTAAAAAATTATTGTCAGGAATTGATGAAAGAGCTAAAGTGTTACGACAGGATAATGATTTAGCTGAAGATGCAATTGTTCCTAGTGATTTGGTTACTGCTTCTGGTAGTGGGCTTGATCCCCATATAACTGTTGCTGCCGCACAAATACAGCTACAAAGAGTAGCGAAAGCAAGAAAGCTTAGTGAAGAGCAGATTCTTGCGATAATTGAAAAAAATACGGAAAATCCACAAATCGGATTCTTAGGTGAAAAGAGAGTCAATGTAGTAGGCTTGAACTTAGCTTTAGATGATGTAAAAAAATAAAAATTAGGGGTGTGTCTATGTTAACTGAAAAACAAATGACGAATCGCCCAAGTCCCGAAGCGTTATTAAAGAAAATTCAAAAAGAAAATCGTGGTAAACTTACTGTTTTTTTAGGGGCCATTGCTGGTGTTGGTAAAACTTTTACGATGCTAAAAACTGCCCATGAGCAAATAAGTGAAGGCAAAGATATTGTGATTGGCTGGGTTGAAACACATGGACGGGTCGAAACAGAAAAAATGGTTGAGGGGCTACCAAGAGTAGCCCCTGCAATCATTCATTATCGTGATAAAGAACTTACAGAAATGGACACTGATGCAATCTTAAAGTTAAAGCCAGAAATTGTTTTAGTGGATGAACTCGCGCATACGAATGTGCCAGGTTCTCGCCATGTGAGGCGGTATCAAGATGTCGAAGAACTATTAGAAGCTGGAATCCATGTATATACGACTTTAAATGTACAGCATATTGAAAGTCTCAATGATATTGTTGCGCAAATTACAGGAGTCATTGTAAGAGAAACAGTACCTGATTATGTGATTGAAGAAGCTGACACGGTACAATTGATTGATATTGCCCCGGAAAATTTGATGCAGCGTTTGCGCGATGGTAAGATTTATATAGCAGCGCAAGCAGAAAGAGCAGCGAAAAAATTCTTTAGGCAAGGTAATATCAGTGCGCTAAGAGAACTATCCCTTAGATTTACAGCGCAACGTGTCGATAAAGACTTAGAAGAATATATGCGTGACCATCAGATAGAAGGCCCATGGCCTGCAGCGGGAAGAGTTATGGTCTGTGTGAGCGGCAGTCCCTTTTCAGCGCAGCTGATTCGAGCGGCAAACAGGTTGGCAACAGGACTACGTTCGGAGCTTTTAGCTGTACATATTGAAGCTGAAAAGATGCAGTTTCCTATTGGCGAAAAAGAGCGCGATCGCATTGCGAAAAATATGCGTTTGGCAGAAGAACTCGGTGCAAAAACATTAACGGTTGTTGGGCAAAATCTAGTGGATGAAATGATAGACATTGCACGTAAACAAAATATTACTGCGATTGTTGTTGGCAAACCAAATCATAGTAAATTTTTGGAGTTTTTCCGTGGTTCTGTAGTGGATAATATTATTAGGCGCAGTGGTAATATTAATGTGTATGTGATTCGTGCTACAACAGAAAAAGAAGTTGAACCTGCAGTAAAAACAAAGAGTATCCAAACATCAGATAGTGCAAATCGTTTTGGGCTAAGTTTACTGATGGTTGCAACGGTTACCACAGTTGGCTGGTTGTTCAAAACACAATTAGAAGTGATTAATATTGCATTTTTATATATTCTGCCGGTATTATTAAGTGCATTATGGTGGGGCAAGTGGCCGTCTTATCTTAGTGCAATAACGGGTATTTTGGCATTAGATTTTTATTTCATCGAACCAATCATGACTTTTTCTATTGGGGACATACGATATGCATGGAGTTTTGTTATTTTTTTACTGCTCTCGGCTTTAATTGGTGGGCGAACAAATGATTTAAAAAAGGAAACCAAACAAGCTAGACAACAAGAAAAAAGTACTAGAGCGGTTTATGAGTTTAGTCGTGATATTGCCGCTGTTGTCGATACAGAAGCAATAGCAGGGAGTTTAGCCAGACAAGCTGGTGAAACAATTGAACGGAAGATTATCGTTTTACTTACCAATGAAGAGGGAAAAATAAAAAATGAAAATAGTTTTGATCCAGAATTAACTAAATCAAATGACAAAAAGGTGGTAACGACACTCAGTGATGCTGAGGCAGCAGTGGTTGCGTGGGTTTATAAAAATAAACAACCAGCAGGTCGATCTACGGATACATTACCGGGCGGGAATTATTTATATGTACCAATTTATAGTCAAGAGCAGGTATTTGGTGTATTTGGTGTATATTTAGCACAGCAAAAATTAACGTCGACGGAAAGACGTTTGATTGATGCCTGGGTTAGTCTTGCAGCCGTGGCAATGGAAAGAGTTAGTTTGGCAGAACAAGCACGTCATACGGATATGCTGATTGAAGCGGATAAATTGCGGACGGCATTATTTAACTCTATTTCTCATGAATTAAAAACGCCTTTATCGGCGATTATGGGGTCGGTTACTACCTTATTAGAAGCAGAACATTTATATAGTAAAGAGGATCGATCAGAACTACTCAACAATATAAAAGACAGCTCGCTTCGTATGGAACGATTGATTGGCAATTTATTAGATACAGCTCGACTCGAAAGTGGTATGATGGAAATTAAGTCTGATTGGTGTGATATTGAAGATATCATTGGTACGACATTGAGGCGGATGGGCGATCTTGTTAAAAATAATCAGCTTACGATACATATTGAACAGGATTTACCGTTGATTAAGGCCGATTGTGTTCTAATCGAGCAAGTTTTTGTTAATTTGATTGATAATGCAATCAAATATTCAGACCAGCAGGCAGAAATTACGATTCGTGCAAAAAAACTCAAGGATGAAATAGAAATATCCATTATGGATCATGGTAGTGGAATACCCACAGAAGATTTAGAAAAAATTTTCAATAAATTTTATCGTGTAGAGCAGCCTAAAAAAGTTACTGGAACAGGATTGGGCTTATCCATATGCAAGGGAATTATTGAGGCGCATAAAGGAAAAATCTATGCGATGAATCGTAGTTCGGGCGGGGCAGTGATTTGTTTTACATTGCCAATAGAACGCGGTGAAGAAAAGTTTTAGTAGGAGATAATATGATTGTGGTTAATCTTAATGACGATAAGGAGCAAACAATAATAAAAGGTGAAAATGTAGAAATTGATTTAAAAAACAAATGGTTAATGTAAAGGGAAAGAACATTATATTAACTGAAGAGGAATATGATATTGCCGTACTTATGGCGAGATGGGGACTATTGTAAGATAAATAATAAAGTGGTTAGTACAATAATTGGTAGGTGAAAAGTATGGTGAATGGTATGAGAATCTTAGTCGTTGATGATGAAGCGCAAATTCGTAAATTACTTCGAGTTGCCTTGAGTGCTCATGGCTACGAAGTTGAAGAGGTTGGAGCAGGAAGCGAAGCAATTGTCAGGGCCACGATGTGTAAGCCGGATTTGTTGATTGTCGATCTAGGTTTGCCAGATATGGATGGTAAGCAAGTGGTAAAAGAAATTCGCGAATGGTCGAATGCGCCAATTATTGTATTAACCGCCCGTAATCAAGAGCAAGAAAAAATTGATGCATTGGATTTGGGGGCAGATGACTATGTGACTAAACCATTCAGTACAGGTGAGTTATTAGCGAGAATGCGTGTCTGTTTGAGACGGACGGTGGCAAAAGAAGAAGACGCCGTTATTCAATGCGGCAAATTGGCAGTCGATATTGTAAAAAGAAAAGTTACAGTCGAAGATAAAGAAATTAAATTAACACCTACAGAATATGATATTGTCAAAGTAATGGCGCAAAATGCAGGCAGAGTGCTAACACATAAGCAGTTATTAAAAGCAGTTTGGGGCAATCAATACAACGAAGATACGCATTATATTCGCGTATATATTGGTCAGATTAGAAGAAAATTAGAAAAAAATCCAACCCAGCCACAATATATTATTACGGAATCAGGGGTAGGGTATCGACTGATGGGATAAAAAATAGAGTTGCTACAGGTCGTCTGTAACAACTCTATTTTTATTTTTACAAAGTAAGTTCTTTGCTGAGAATTTCTATTTTACAGTCATGCTGCATTGGACAAGTTCAAGGACGAGTTGTGCTGTTTGATAAAGATCTTCCTCAAGGATGAATTCTTCTGTTGTATGTACTTTGGTCATCCCTACACCAAGGACAGCACAAGGAATACCATAAGCGTTATAGAAGTTTCCATCGCTACCCCCACCGGTAGGCGTTGGGTTTGCTTCTAGACCAGCATTTTTCATTGCGATCATTGCTGTTTTCACAACAGGCATATCTTGGGTTAATGTGTAGGGACGATAGCAATGCTCTACTTTGATTTTTGTCGTAGCACCATTTTCTTTCGCAATCGTTTCAAAAAGCTCTACCATGTAATTTGTTTGCGATGCTAATTTTTTTTCATCGCAGCTACGTGCCTCGCAAGTTACTTCGGCTAGGCTCGGAACGATATTTGTAGCATTACCCCCTTGGATTATCCCAACATTTGCGGTTGTTTCATGGTCTAGACGACCTTGCTTCATCCCAGCAATTGCTTTGGCGGCGACAACAATAGCATTGATCCCCTCTTCTGGTGCTATGCCGGCATGCGCTGATTTACCATGAATTTTCACGCGAATATCATCTTGGCCAGGCGCCTGTATAACGATTTTACCAGGGCGTCCGCTTGAATCTAAGCAATAACCAAAGTCAGCTTGGATTAAGTTTGGATCAAGATTCTTTGTTCCAAGTAATCCGTCCTCCTCGGCAACTGTAAAAATGATTTGAATATCACCGTGTTCGATGTTTTTTTCTTTTAAAATGTGCAGTGCTTCTAAAATTGGTGCGATACCAGCTTTATCATCAGAGCCGAGAATTGTAGTTCCATCTGAAATGATGACACCGTCTTTGATTTGTGGTTTTATGTTTTCACAAGGCTCCACACAATCCATATGGGCACTAAAAAATAGTTTTGGTGCCTTTTCTTTAGTAGCTTTTAAATGTGCGATGATATTGCCCGTATTACCACCGATTTTTTTGCCGGTTTCATCTTCGGTTACGGTCAAGCCTAAATCAGTTAATTTACGTTTAAGTAAATCGGCTACCTGACGTTCGTTACGTGTGGAACAAGTAATTTTCAATAAATTTAGAAATTCATCCAGTAAACGTTTTTTATTAATCATGTAAAGTCCTCCAGTATATTTTATTGATAAGAATATAATTTGACGTGTATTTCGTGTGTCCTTCTAAGTATTTGTAAATGATAAGAAGAGAATGGTGTAAATGAGTGTATATAGTATGTTTATAAAGTAGTCTTATTATGAATTTTAGCTTTTATAAAATTTGAGATTGTTTGTAATATCTTATGAATTATACTATATTTGTGCGGATAAAAATGGTATCATAAAAAAGATACAAATTTTTATGTATATCATATTCGTTGGTTAGAACTAGAGAGAAGGTTTATTTTGCGTTTAAGAGGGAATGTCATCTTGCTCGTTGTAGCAATGATTTGGGGTGCCGCTTTTGTGGCGCAACGGGCTGGTATGGAATATATTGGACCGTTTGCTTATACGGGAATAAGGTTTATGCTGGGGTGTTTGTCGCTGGTACCAGTGATGTATTATTTTAGAAATGATAAAAAGCCTTATCAGACGGAACAAAAGTCGGTCAGTGTACTAAAAATTGGCTCAATCGCGGGCTTTATTATGTTTTTTGCGGTTTCGTTTCAGCAAGTTGGGTTAATTTATACGACAGCAGGAAAAGCCGCATTCGTTACCTGTTTATATATCATTTTAGTGCCATTTGCTGCCGTATTTTTAAAACAGCATATTTCAGGAAATACATGGATCGGAGCAGCTTTATCTATTAGTGGTTTATATTTTCTTTGTGTAAAAAATGGTTTCCAAATGGAGTATGGTGATTTCATTGTTTTAATTTGTGCCTTTATTTGGACATTACATATTTTATTTATTGATCATTATGCCAATAGAGTAGATTCGATAAAATTAGCTTTTTATCAATTTTTGGTTTGTGCACTCTTAAGCAGCAGCGTTGCGATTGCCATCGAGACGATTTCTTGGGCGAGTGTTGTTAGTGCGGCAGCACCAATTTTATATGGTGGTTTTTTGTCTGTTGGCGTTGCATTTACATTGCAAATCGTTGGACAAAAGTATGCTGAACCTTCGCATGCGGCGATTATTATGAGTATGGAATCGGTGTTTGGGGCATTAGCGGGATATATCTTTTTAAATGAATATATGGGATTAACAGAAGTTTTAGGTTGCTTATTGATGATGTTTGGTATGCTGATAACACAAGTTGGTGGATTAGCTGATTTAAAAGCAAAATTTAAACGTCAAAATAAATATAATCGTTTGTAAAAAAAGAAGTAATATTTGAACTATTTCAGGAGGCGTATTTTTGTGAATTGGCGTATCAACTTATGGGTATTGGCGATTAGTGTAGTACTTACTGCAGCCAGTTATACTATGATCATTCCATTCTTGCCTGTCTATTTATTGGAACTAGGTGTGAGTGAGCAAGATGTAGCAATGTGGTCAGGGGCAGTTTTTTCGATTAGCTTTTTGGTTGGAGCGATTATGGCTCCAATTTGGGGAAAGTTTGCTGATAAAAATGGCAAACGTTTGATGGCCATACGTGCTGGGTTAGGCTTGGCAATTGTATATTTTTTAGGTGGGATTGTAACGGGCCCCGTTGAATTGTTAGGTGTAAGAATCTTACAAGGATTTGCCAATGGTTTTTTACCCGCATCCTTAGCGATTGTATCTTCAAGTGCACCGAAAGAACAATTGGGTTTTTCTCTTGGAATTATCCAGACGGGACAAATTATCGGAGCGGTGTTAGGCCCCTTGATTGGTGGCTCTTTGGCGCATGTTTTTGGCATGCGTGCTTCTTTTTTTGTAGCAGCTGTTTGTTTATTATTGGTAACATTAATTGTAGTTTTTTTGGTAAAAGAACCAGATCAGGTCGAAGATCGGCATGCGGGCAGCAGTATTTTTGAAGATATCAAACGTGCTGCTAAAAATTCATTGCTTGTAGAGATGATGGGATTAACCTTGCTCATTCAAGTGGCAATGATGATCTTACAACCAGTTATCACATTGTATATTGCTAAGCTCCAAGGGGATATGGAAGGTGCTGTCCTTACTTCAGGGATTATCTTTAGTTTAGGCGGCATCGCTGGGGCTGTTTCAACACCGCTTTGGGGGCGATATGGGCAGAGCCGTGGTTACTTCAAAGCGATGGCCTATGCTTTTGGCGGAGCGGGAATTTTTAACTTCTTGCAGTTCTTTCCCGAAACAGTTACTGGGTTTGGGGCATTACAGTTTTTAGTGGGGGCCTTTATTGTCGGGGTAAATCCTTCGATTAGTGCAACCATTGTCAATTGTACGGATCCGAGCTTTCGTGGAAGAGTATTTGGTTTTGCGACCACTGCATATCAGATTGGTGCGATGATTGGGCCGCTATTAGGCGGTGCGATTGCAGCGTCGATGGGGATACAGTACGTATTTATCTTTACAGGACTGCTTTTATTTAGTATTAGTTTGATTGTATTTTATCGTTATATTTACAAACAGAAGCGAAATTAAATCATTCTTCATTATGTCAATTGAAAAATTTTACTATATGCCACTGTGCGAGTAGTATTGCCGTTATACAAGCGATTTTTGCGTAACAGAATTGAGCGTCAGCTATTTTTACTATTGTATTTTAGAAAAGAGTATGGTAATATCCTGTTGTTAAGTAAATTGGTAACATCTCGATAGAGAGTTGCACAACTCAAACTTAGCAATATTGGATGAAATGAAATTGAATAAAATTCATTTATCCGCTTAGATCTTCGAGACTAAGACGGAAGGTAAAAGTAGTATTGTTGTGCCTTTCGGTGAAGTCTGCCGAAAGGCTTTTTATATTTTATGGGCGATTGGAGGAAAAGAAATGAGTAATACACGTGTTACAGTATCCGTAATCAAAGATAGAAAGGTAAAAAAGATACCGATTACCATGTTAACAGCCTATGATTATGCGATGGCAAAAATGGTAGATAGTGCACAAATCGATATGATTTTGGTGGGTGATTCTTTGGGAAATGTCGTTTTAGGCTATGATTCTACCTTACCAGTCACCATGGATGATATGATTCATCATGCCAAGGCAGTCTGTCGAGGTGCAAAAAATACGATGGTTGTTGTGGATATGCCCTTTATGTCTTATCAAGTCTCAGTAATAGAAGCAGTAAAAAATGCTGGACGTTTACTAAAAGAAACCGGGGCGCAGGCAGTTAAAGTTGAAGGCGGCGTTGAGATCATTGATGCCGTAAAAGCGATTGTGCGGGCGGGAATTCCTGTAGTCGGGCATTTAGGTCTTACCCCGCAGTCCATTCATCAATTGGGTGGTTTTAAAGTGCAAGGTAAAGATGAAGAAACTGCAAAAAAACTGATTCAGGATGCAAAATTATTAGCCGAATCCGGTGTATTTGCATTGGTGTTAGAATGTGTCCCTGAGAAATTAGCAGCAAAAATAACGCAAATGATTGCAGTACCAACGATTGGGATCGGTGCTGGCAATGCTTGTGACGGTCAAGTCTTGGTTGTGAATGATATGCTCGGGATGCATTCAGATTTTGCACCAAAATTTGTTAAGAAATTTGCAAATTTACAAGCAAAGATGCTCGAAGCAATCCTAGAATATAAGCAGGAAGTAACGGAAAAAACATTTCCGGCAAAAGAACATACCTTTACAATTTCTGACGAGGTATTAGATAAATTATATTAGTGTATATTTGTAGGGCGGATTGCATTGATTTGCTGTGATAAAAACTGTGAAAATATTTTATAAATAAAGTATTTATTGAGGTGGAGAAAATGAAGATTAAAGTCATCAAAACTGTTCAAGAAATGAAAGCTCTTGTTAAATCGGTAAAAAAAGCAGGTAAAACAATTGGACTCGTACCAACGATGGGCGCATTACATGATGGGCATTTAACACTAATGAAAGCAGCTAAAGAAAAATGTGATGTGGTGATTGCCAGTGTATTTGTAAATCCGACGCAATTCGGCCCAAATGAAGATTTTGCGTCATATCCACGTGAATTTGAAAGTGACTGTGCAAAACTAGAGTCAGTGGGTGTTGATGTAGTATTTCATCCTGAAGCAGCACAAATGTATCCGAAAAATTATACTGCATATGTTACTGTGGATGGTGCTATCACGAATAAACTTTGTGGTGCAAAGAGACCAGGGCATTTTCGGGGCGTGGCAACTGTAGTTACGAAATTATTTAATATCACACAAGCAGATAGAGCTTTCTTTGGGCAAAAAGATGCGCAGCAAGTTGTTGTAATCAAGTGTTTTGTCCGCGATTTGAATATGAATGTAGAGGTTGAAATGGTACCAATTGTACGAGCAGAAAATGGACTGGCATTAAGCTCTCGCAATAAATACTTATCCGCTGCTGAAAAAAAAGCGGCACTCGTATTATCCGCCAGCCTAAATGCTGCCAAAGAAGCTTATAAAAATGGTGAAAAAAATGTAGCAGTTTTAAGGCAGATGATTATAAAACAGATTCAAGCGGAGCCGTTAGCAGATATTGATTATGTCAATTTATATAGTTTTCCGGATTTAGAAGAAATCGAAAGAGTAGAAGGGGAATCATTGATTGCATTGGCAGTAAGATTTGGTACAACGCGATTAATCGATAATGCGATCATTGGAGGTAAATTATGCTATTAAATTTATTAAAGTCAAAAATTCATTGCGCTACGGTAACTGAAGCAAATTTACAGTACATGGGGAGTATTACAATCGATGAAGCACTGATGAATGCGGCAAATATTTTACCAAACGAACGTGTACAAGTCGTCAATAACAACAATGGTGAACGGCTTGAAACTTATGTAATTAAAGGTGAGCGAAACTCAGGTGTTATCTGTTTAAACGGTGCGGCAGCTCGTTTGGTGCAGCCAGGAGATATTGTTATTATCATGGCGTATGCGATGATGGAATTAAAAGAAGCTGAGGAGTATACGCCAACTGTAGTTATGGTGGATAAAGATAATAAAATGAAAGAAATAAGAAAATCAGAACACGAAAAACAGATTGATTAATACCTAAAAGCAAATGATTTGCAGCAAAAAACAACAAGTGGGCAAATGACAAATCTCAAGTGCATACTGATTCGAAGAGTGCAATGAAGGCTAAACTCCCTGCGGTCGAACAAAAAGCCTTCAAAGCTGCGTGGTAATTAAGATTTGTCCATATTGCCTTTAATGAATATTTTTTCTTATGAGAATCAACTAATGATGTTTAATTCTTACTAAACTGATGATATATAAGTGTTTATCAAATTAACTTAAATGTTTAAGGTCAAATAGAATAAATGGTTGCAAAAAAAGTGAGAAAATCATCTTGTATTTTAAAAATGACGATGGTATACTTGTATACAAAGAACAGGTTAGCTATAGTAAAATTTTAAATAGAATAAATAAGATTTATACGAATAAAGCCAAAGAAGGCTATGAAATTATGAGTGATCTCATGATTTCATAGCCTTCTTTTTTTATTCCAATTTGTTTTATAGTTTAGTATAGTTTAGCTTCGTTTTCTATAGTGATGGAGTGATTATGAAAGAGATCTTCAAGTACTATTTTAATAATTACCATGCCAGGTACAGCAAGGAACATGCCAAGTGGACCTAAGATTTGTCCACCGAATAATATGCCAAGCATAATTGCAATTGGATGTAGGTTTAATGATTTGCCAATCAAATATGGATATACAATATTGTGATTGACTTGCGTTAAAACAATGTAAAAGCAAAGTGTTTGCAGACCGAGCGAGGTTAGCTGGGTTACTGCAAATAAAGAACCCGAAAGGGAAGCAACCGTTGGTCCAACCACAGGGATAAATTCACCAGTTGCCGATAAAACTGCAAAAACCGAGGCATAGGGAAGATCAAAAATTGTAAAATAAATAAAAACTAACAGGCCAGTGATGATACAAATCGCTAGTTGACCACGAATGTAGTTAGTCAAAGCCCCAATAATAGTATCAAATAGTTTATGTATTCTAGCCTTATCTTTTTTGGGGAATAAGCTAGCTAAATATTCTTTAATTTCCTTACCATCTTTTAAAAGATAGAAAGTGATGAAAATGATCATGATCATGTCCATTGCTTTACTAAAAATATTAATAAGGATATCGAGTGATGAACGAAGCGTTGTTGCACTGACACTTGCAAATCCTTGGAAGGTATCTTCTAATTGCGATGTTAATGTTGTAGGAAGATTAAATAAGGGATTGTTTTTTAAACTCTCAGCAATACTAGGAATATCTGCAATGAAGTTTGAAAATGTAGGAATGAAAGTTTTTGAAATTGCTACGATTAGCCAGATGACTAATGCAAGGAAAGTAAATAATGTAATGGCTGCCGCAATGCTGCGGGGAAGTTTTTTTGTTACGAGTTTATCGACAATTCCATTTAGCAAAATCGTCAAGAGTAAAGAACAAAATATAACGATTGCTAAAGGCTGGACAAACCAGAACATAGAAAATAGTACAGTAAAGCTAAGACTTACCAAGATAGAAGTTTGATATTTTGACCACATAAGAGCCTCCAATGTTTAGATAAAAATAAACATAAAAAATACGTTTGTTTTTAAATTATGCTAATCATTATACCTTTATTTGGTTTAAATTGATATATTTTTATCAAATAGTAATACCTTTTATTAGGAAATTTAATAAAAAAAGACGATGATGTTTTAAAAAATTTTTAAATTACACTTGATTGTATAATGTATACATGATACAATACGTTCATAAGGTAATGGAAACATAAACAAAATAAATAGCGAAGAAAATTCACAATATTCGAAAACGAAAAATAATTAGAAGCATTTTAGGAGGAATTAAAATGAGATTAGAACATGATTTTTTAGGTGAATTAGAAGTACCAGATGCAGCATATTATGGGGTACAAACGATAAGAGCAATGGAGAACTTTAGTATTACAGGTGAAAAATTAGATAAAGATTTCATCATCGCAATGGCAACTGTTAAAAAAGCAGCAGCACTTGCGAACATGAAAACTGGTCGTTTAGAAGAAAAAATCGGTAACGCACTTGTGCAAGCTGCTGATGAAGTAATTTCTGGTAAATTGCATGATCAATTCCCCGTTGACCCAATCCAAGGTGGTGCTGGTACATCTGTTAATATGAATACAAATGAAGTGCTAGTAAATAGAGCGCTTGAACTTATCGGCGAAGCAAAAGGCAGCTATGATATTATTTCTCCAAATAATCATGCAAACATGGCACAATCTACAAATGATTCTTTCCCTACAGGCATTAAAGTATGTATTATTCATAAAAGTAAACCATTAATCAAAGCTTTAAATCGTTTAGTGGATGAATTAGATAAAAAAGCTTTAGAATATAAAGATGTTTTAAAAATGGGTCGTACGCATTTACAAGATGCAGTGCCAATTACTCTAGGTCAAGAAATGGCTTCTTATGCTTCATCTATTCGTCGTGGCATTAAACGTATTGAATTTGCTGTAGATGGTGTTCATACAATTAACATGGGCGCGACTGCTGTTGGTACTGGCTTAAATGCAGAACCTGAATACATTAAAGAAGTTGCGAAACAATTATCTGAAATCACTGGTGAACACTTCGAGACAGCAGCTAACTTAATTGATGCTACGAATAATACAGATGCTTTTGCTGATGTATCCTCTGGCTTAAAAGTAACTGCTTTAGTATTAATCAAAATGGCAAATGATTTCCGGTTAATGGCTTCAGGTCCTCGTTGTGGTCTTAACGAATTAAAATTGCCAGCTCGTCAACCAGGTTCATCCATCATGCCAGGTAAAGTAAATCCTGTTATGGCAGAAGTGCTTAACCAAACTTGTTACCAAGTAATCGGTAATGATGTAACAATTAGCCTAGGTGTAGAAAATGGACAATTTGAATTAAACGTAATGGAACCTGTTATAGCATTTAACTTATTTAACTCCATGCGTTATTTAACAAATGTAGTAAACAACTTTGTTGATAACTTAATGATCAATTTACAAGCGAATAAAGAACAATGCGCATATTGGTTAGACCGTAGTGTTGGTGTTGTAACTGCACTTTTACCACATATCGGCTACGAAAATTCCTCCATGCTCGCTAAAGAAGCATATGCTACTGGTAGACCAATTCGTGAAATCATTCTTGAAAAAGGCTTATTAACAAAAGAAGCAATGGATCATATCCTTTCTCCAGAAGAAATGACACATCCAGGTATCGCTGGTAGCGATTTATTAAAATAATATTGTTTGTCCATAAAAGTTCATATAAATAACCCCAAAAACAGCTGTTAGCAAAATGCTAACAGCTGTTTTATGGTTTGCCCTGAATGGACGATAACTTGGTTGTGAAATTGGCAGTAGGAACTGTTAGCAGAGGGCAAGGATGTCCGCGTGAGGCGGAATCTGAAGTAAGTCTAATGCAAATCCTCGGTCTGACGAACAGAAGCTGCATACAAGGCATATGCAGGGCAGACGAGTTTGCCATACAAAACAAAGTCCAATACTGCCCAAATCCTGCGGTGTAGATGTAGCAGATCTATGAGGGGAATGGTTATCGTTCTTAACGGGGGGGACTTGCAAGGCTTCGAAAGACATTGGAAACCCCATGACACCCGAAGTTAAGTTTAAAATATTATCCTAGGAGGAATCTCAACGGTTATGCGGAATTAGAGAAATATAAATAATATATCTAAATCTTATATTAGGAAGTGCAAGAAGATGGAACAATTTTTTTTGAATACAAAACCCGAAGGTTTTATTGATATAACTGCCAAGGTACGGTCTTTCATCGAGGGGAGTCATATTAGACAGGGAATTTGCCAGATAATTATCCCGCATACTACTGCAGGAATAACTGTCAATGAGAATGCCGACCCAGATGTTGTTACTGATATGCTGGCTGCACTGGACGAGATGGTTCCGAAATTACAGTATCGTCATACTGAAGGAAATTCTCGTGCTCATGTCAAAAGTTCGTTGATGGGCTGCTCTTTGACGTTGCCCGTTGAAAATGGCGACATGGTGCTGGGTACTTGGCAAGGAATTTATTTTTGCGAATTTGATGGACCTCGCAAACGTAAAGTATTTGTTCAGGTTATTGGTGTTTAGGTGAATAGCATATGAAATTAAAAATCAAGCCTTCTAGCGAGTTTGCTAGAAGGCTTCTTTGGTTTTTTTAGATTTTAAATCTAGTAGTAACTTCATTAAGCTCTGTAGCCATTTTTGCTAAAGATTCAGAGCTTGAGTTCACTTCATGGAGACTGGCACTTTGTTCTTCGGCTGCTGCAGCTACTGTTTGGGCGCTTGCACCAGTTTCTTCTGCTACAGTGCTTATGTTCTGAACATTATTGACAGCAGACTGCATGCCATGAGCGGTTTCTTCTACAGCTCGACTAATTTGTTCTATTCCTGATTTTACGTCGGATAGCTTGCCTATGATAGTCTGGAAGCCTTGTTGAGTATCATCAGTGGCTGTTTTACCTGTGATTACTTCCTTATTGGCTGTAGTTACAACGTCTACAGCGAACTGGATATCTGTCGTCATCTTACCGATGATCTCTTCAATGGTATTGGTAGCTAATGCACTTTGTTCAGCTAGTTTACGAACTTCTTCCGCTACCACAGCAAAGCCTCGTCCAGCTTCCCCGGCTCTAGCCGCTTCAATAGCAGCATTCAAAGCCAAAAGGTTTGTTTGACCAGCGATTGTGCGAATGGTTGTGACAATTTGTTGAATGTCGCCGGACCCTTTTACTAGAGATTCAGAAACCTGGGTGATGTCTGACATTGATTTTTCAATGGTCTGATTTTGTGTTACCAGTTTATAAATGAGCTGCATCCCTTGATCAGCTTCGCTAGCTGTATCTTGCGTAAGTGTATTTACATGGGAAGCACTGGCACTTATTTCTTCAGCACTAGCACTAACTTCTTGGATGACAGCAGAAATTTCAGCGATATTATGTATATTTCGGTCAGCTCCAGCGGCGACATCGGTAATATTTTTAGATACGCTTTCCGATACTTGCAATTGTTCTTCGACGGATGAAGATAATTCTTCACTGGAAGATGCCAAGGCATCGGCATTATTTCTAAGTAAGTTGACAATACTTTTTAATGCTTTTTTCATTTTAAGCAGTGCTTCGGCCATATCGCCAATTTCGTCGTTACGAGTAGCATTGACATCTTTGTATGATAAATCTAAATCACTAAGTGCTAAAATACTGCTTTGTAAATTTTTTATCCTGTTAGAAAGATTACGACTGTACCAAATTAAAATAGTAATAATCGCAATAATACCTAATGTGCTGAAAATAAGTATCATTCTAAATAGTGTGGTTTCTTTTTCATTAAGGTTGCTAATTGTCTTCTTTAGTGCAGTATCTTGTGTTTGCATAGATTTTTCAAATAATGCGTTGATAGAATCAGTTTTCTTGCGTAACTCTGATAGCCTGCTAGTATATGTAGGATTATTTGCCTTTTTTTGCTCAATCACTTGTTTCATATCTTCGCTATAAGATTGCATGGCTTTTTGCAAATCTTCAGCGGCTTGTTTATTACCTGAGCCTGTTTTATCTTCTATTTTTGTTGTTATATCAGTTACAGTGGTGTAACTATTATTAAAATTTGTTAAGGTATCAGCAGCATATTTTTCATCATTATATGCAATGTAACCACGTAATTCACTTAAAGCACTATGAAAATCATCCTGTGCGCCTTGTAAAGCAAGTGTTCGTGGTACTGCACCAGAAAGTAATGTTTGATAATCAGCACTGATTTCTTTAATTTGATAAAGTAATATTCCTACTGTAATAGTCATTAGTGTGATGGCACTCCCCATAAGTATAGCTAATTGGGCGCCAATCGGCATACGCTTTTTCATTCTTCATTCCTCCTAATATATAGTTGTGATCATAAATAGTTAGCCTTTGTTTACTGCACGGTAGATTGTTGGCTAAGCATTCGCTTTAACAGATAAAAATCTAAAAAAATCCGTTCTACATAAGCGCATACTTGGCTGTTTATCGTAATCAATGAATACATAATACTATGACAAAATAAAAAAATACCAAGTTGCAATTCTAATGCAACCTGGCAATCATAGATTTTAATCATCCTTAGATCCATAGCTTTGCGTCCCTTCTTTTCAGAAGGTTTGCCTTGTGTACTTTTTGTCTGTCTATAAAGTAAATTCGACAAATTTTTTAAAAAATCCTGCATAGTTTTATCTGGTTTTTAATGACAGTAATTTTAGAAAAATGCTTAAGAATATAAATTAACACTATAAATAATGGATAATAATTAAGAGTGACGATTTCTTTAATCATACTAGGCACATTTTTAGAGAATCAAAGGCTTGAGGATATCTGACATTGATTTAGGACAAAGACAGCGCTAAAATTATATTTGAAATTAGGTAATTTGTCCTAATTTAGTGTTTTTATGTCTAATTGTTCTTAATGGTAAATTTTACCTCACCAAAAGCATTGACTTCATAATCGTAAAAAACTAAACTTATTGTAAGTTTATAAAAGTTATTGCTGGGGAGTGAAAAAATGTAAAATAGGGAATAGTCTACATATAGGTAAAAAGTGATGTTTTAAGAATATTCCAAATATTACAAAAACAAAATTTAAAGCAAGATTGACATTATATAAGGAGAGAATAATATGGAAAAAAATCAAAAGCAACATTTAGGTGGGGAAGTCTCCTTGGAAAATGTTACGTTAGCCGATTTGATTGATATTAAATTTCTGCAAAAGTTTCAAGATGATTTTGCAAAAGGCGTTGGTGTAGCGAGTGTAACGGTTGATGCATATGGAACGCCTGTGACAAATCCTAGTAGATATACGAGGTTTTGTGAAAATTATACGCATTCCACTGAGTGTGGAGATAAGCGTTGCGCCGGGTCTCATCGTAAAGGCGGGGAAGATGCGGCAAGGCTTGGGAAACCAGTAGTATATGAGTGTCATGCCGGTCTTATTGATTTTGCTGCGCCAATTATCATTGAAGGGCATTTAATCGGGACAATTCTTGGTGGACAAGTTGTTACTGAGGTGCAGTCAGACGAAAAATACCGGAGAATTGCTGGTGAAATTGGTGTTAATGCTGACGAATATGTTGCGGCGGCAAAAGAAGTTCGTATATTATCTAGAGAGAGCATAGAAGCCGCAGCAAATGTATTGTTTATCGTTGCCAACAGCTTATCAAATTCAGCTTATCAGCAAAGAAAATTAGGATCAGCATCGGCTACTTTAAATGATGGAATTAGTCAAATATCTGCAACCATGGAAGAATTGGCAGCATCTGCTTCGACCGTTAATAATACACAATTGGCTTTAAATAACGAAATTAAACATGTGAGCGAAATTACTGCTAAAATTGATGATGTCATGGCGTTGATTAAAGATATTGCAGATGAAACTCGATTGTTGGGTTTGAATGCTGCTATTGAAGCCGCGCGGGCGGGCGAGGCTGGTCTTGGCTTTAGTGTAGTTGCACAAGAAATCAGAAAACTTTCCGATGAATCGAAACAAACTGTTGGTAAGATCAAAGAGTTTACGATGATTATCAAAGAGTCTGTCGATAAAACAGTAAATATGGGAAATGAAACGACTGAAATCATTGAGCAACAAGCGGCGGCGATTCAAGAGGTTACTGCAAGTGTTGAAGAAATTAACAGTTTAACAGAGCAATTGAATCATCTAGCAACGCAGCATAAATAAAAAAGAATAAAAAAACTTCCTAGCAGCTTTGAATTGTTTATCATTCGATTCGTGCCTGTTAGGAAGTTTTTTATTTGTAGTATAAAGAAAGTTATTTTTGATATATAGTAGATAAAAGCATTTATGAGAATAAAAACATGTTTAGCATGTTTTATTTTATTTGTATTAACATCATGGTAGAAGAATTGTTGATAGATAAAGATTTTAAATATTGCTTTTGACAATTTTTAAGTAAAAATTTCTTTTTCTCATATAGATAAACTAAATCTTGTAATTGTTTACTGTTTGGATTCAGCAATGATACAATAGAGATTTCTTGCGACAATTTATGCACAGTTTCTTTACATTCAATCATTGCTTCATGTACTTCATCTTGGTTATAGTTAGCACCTAAAAACAAATCATCACTTCCATCATAAATTCATCCTGTATATTGAAAAAAATCTATAAGATTTTTACAAAATTTATAATAGCATTTTAGAATGTTGTGCTCAAGTGATAATTAGTCCTAGATATAAATAAATTTTATTGTTTTTCTTGGGAAATTCTTATATTCAATATTCTCTCTATAAAAGAATACTCATTACTTTTATAGAAGGAATCTAGTAAATATATTGACAATAGACAGTGATTGTTTTACTCTGTTCATTATGTAATTCATTTATTGTATATTATTAGAATGGGCATTACAATTAAGATAATTGCCATTTCTAGTAATGATAGGAGGTTAATTATGGGACAAATTCGAGTGAAAGTGAATTTTTTTGATACGGATGCTATGGCGGTGGTTCATCATGCCAATTATTTTCGTTGGTTTGAAATGGGGAGAGTTGAGTTTTTGCGTGAAGCAGGAATTACCTTAAATGAGCTTATGGCAGATCATATTGTATTTCCAATTACAGATGTTAGCTGTAAATACCGCGCATCAGCACGGTTTGATGATATCGTAATTATTGAAACGATTGCGACGGTGCTTACGCCTTTGAAATTGATTTTTGATTATAAAGTTTTACGAGAGGCGGATGGCGAGCTTTTAGCAGAGGGGCATAGCCAAGGTGTATTTACGAGTATGGAAACAGGGAAACTTATCAAGTTACCTAAAAAATATTTTGATAAATTAAAAGAAGTTCAGAAATAAAAGCTGGCTACTTATCAATATACGAGTATAATAGATATTTGGTTATTAAACAGGTTAATAGTTTTATGAGGGGGTGGTGCAGTGAACGCTAATGCACCAATCGGGATTTTTGATTCGGGAATCGGTGGTCTTACTGTAGTGAGAGAAGTGAAGAGACTGTTACCGAATGAAAATATAATATACGTAGGGGATACAGCACGTGTTCCATATGGATCGCGTGATCCAGTCGAAATTTTAAAATTTATGCATCAGATATTACACTTTTTTACAAAGCAAAAAGTAAAAATGGCAGTGTTTGCTTGTAATACGATGACGACGTATGGTTTTCAAGAGGCAAAAGAGAGCTATCCTTATTTAGTTACGGCGATGAATAGTGGTGTTCGTGAGGCGATTAACCGAAGTCATAATAAAAAAATCGGTGTGATTGCGACCAAAGGAACAGTGAATAATCAAATGCATAGCAAAGCTGCAGAAGAATTGGACAAACTAGTGAAAGTGTACGCAAAGGCTTGTCCAGATTTCGTACCGTTGATTGAGGGTGGTACGATTGCAGGGCGTGAGATTGAGCTTTTAGCCAAGAAATACTTGATGTTTTTTAGTGAAATTGATATTGATTCTTTGATTTTAGGATGTACGCATTATCCTTTGATTGATCGTGTAATCCAAAATGTTATCGGTAATCAAGTGAAATTGATCAATCCTGCAAATGCAACGGCAAAGGATGCAATTGCTTTACTAAAGAAAACGAATCAATTGAATACGAATCAAGAAGCAGGCTCTTTGAAAATGTGTTTTTCAGCGGATCTTGATAACGCGCGCAAGATGACTAACTTAGTTTTGAGTACAAATAAGGCGGAATTTAAACTAATAAAATTAGAAGATTATTGCTAATTTATAGTAGTTTATTCGTTTTTTTGATATAATAATAACAATTGTCAAATTTACTTATTTTAAGTTTGATTTTTATGTAATGATAAATGGAGGAGTAGTCGTGGGAATTTTATACGGCCTTATAGGCTTGGTTGTACTTATTATTTTTGTTTGCTGGGCATATATTGTAAATAAAGGGAATGCTCAATTTGAATTGAAAGTAGCGGAAAGAACTCCGTTTGAATTAGTAGAAATTACCGAGGATACTATTACTCTGCATTGCCAAGTAGCTATGGTGAATAAAGGGCAGCAATTAGGAACGATTATGGATTGTTATACGCGGCATCTTTTACCATATGAACAATTTGATGGTGTACAAGTATTTTCTAAAGTGGAGTTGGAAACAGCGCGGCGCGCAGATGATTATTTCGAAGCATTGATTATCGAAAGAAACAGAAGGGTAAACTTAGTCGTAACTGTTAAGCTCACTGCACGGAAAAATAGCGATATTAAAACTACCCTTACCCAGATGGTGGATATGCCGATTGATATTGTGTATCAACAAGTAACACGTGCTGATTGGCATATCGAAAAGGCTCGTATAGAAATGAAAGCTAGTGAAGTTGCCAGTGCTGCAAATGTAACGTTGGCTGATTAAGGGAGAGAGTAAAATGGCTGAAATTGAAATCATACCAGTGCCAACCCGTATTCTAACGGATAAAGATGACATTGTAGATATAATGGAAAAATATGCGAAAGATAAAATTGGGCCGAACGATGTAATTTCTGTTGCTGAAAGTGTTGTGGCAATTACGCAGGGACAAATCGTTAGGCCGGAAGATTTAGAACTTTGTTTTTTAGCGCGTGTTTTGTGTCGGTTCATTCCTGAAGCAGGGAGTTTGGCTAGTCCTTATGGGATGCAAGCGTTAATGGATGTAGAAGGAAAATGGCGCGTGCTTTTTGCATTTGTTATTGGCATGATTGCTAAAGTATTTGGTAAAAGTGGCGTATTTTATAAATTGGGTGGAGAGCAGACTGCATTGATCGATGATGTAACTGGTACGATGCCACCGTTTGATAAGCATATTGTTTACGGTCCTGCTAAACCATTTGAAGTTGTAAAAGAGCTAAAAGAACGTTTGGGTTGTTTTGGTGCAGTCATTGCGGATGTCAATGATTTAAAACGTTCTCGTATCGTAGGTGTTACTGAAGGTACGGATGGTGAGAAAGTAGCCCATTTATTAATTGATAATCCATTTGGTAATGCTTCACAAAAAACACCAATCGTTATCATTAAAAATTTTGCCGAGTATCAAGCAAAATTATAAGGCTAAATCATAGAAAAGGGGATAGACTATATGCTATCCTCTTTCATTATGCAATGACATTGTGAATAAAATAATTATTTATCGCTTTTCATATTGCTACTTTGCTAGAGTAGTTATAAAATAATAAGAAGTACAAGTATATTTTAGGAGGCCTTTATGGTTAGAGTAGACGGTCGTAGTAATGTTGATCAAATGCGGAAAGTGAAAATCACAAGACATTATTTGAAGCATCCCGCAGGATCAGTTTTAATAGAATTTGGTAATACAAAAGTAATTTGTGCGGCAACGATTGAAGAAAGAGTACCAGGGTTTTTAAAGGGAAGTGGAGAAGGTTGGATCACGGCGGAATATTCACTATTACCTAGTTCTACCCAAATACGTAATCCACGCGAATCGATGAGGGGGAAGGTAACAGGTCGTACCCAGGAAATTCAACGATTGATTGGACGAGCGCTTCGCAGCGTAATCGACTTAAAGGCGCTTGGTGAAAAAACGATTATGATTGATTGTGATGTTATCCAAGCGGATGGTGGGACACGGACTGCATCGATTACTGGGGCATTTATTGCTTTAGTAGAGGCTTTAGACACCATTTATAACCCAGAAAAACCATTTCCAATCAAGGATTTCTTAGCGGCTGTTAGTGTCGGAGTCTTAGAAGATGGTACACCAGTAGTGGATTTATGTTATGAAGAAGATTCTAAGGCTGTTGTTGATATGAATGTAGTGATGACTGGTAATGGAAAATTTGTTGAGGTACAAGGAACGGGTGAAGAGAGACCATTTAGTAGAGATGAACTAGATATCCTACTTGAAAAAGCGGCAAATGGTATTGCTGAGTTGATTGATTATCAAAAAGATGTTTTGGGCAATCAATTGGTATGGAAAGTAGGCCGCGAACCATGAAAGAAATTGTGATTGCAAGTAAAAATAAAGGAAAAATAAAAGAAATTCAAGCGGCATTTGAGCATGTTGGAGTAAGCGTAATATCTCTTGCAGGGTTTTCAGAAATACCTGATGCTGTCGAAGACGGGAAAACATTTGAAGAAAATGCGCTGATTAAAGCAAAGTTTTATGCTAAGTTAACAGGAAAAGCTTGTTTAGCCGATGATTCTGGCTTGGAAGTAGATGCACTGCAGGGGGCGCCTGGGGTATATTCTGCCCGTTATGCAGGTGAAGCAGCAACTGATGCTGAAAATAATGCTAAATTAATTACACAGCTCCAGAAGGTTAATGGGATTGGTAGTGCCGCTCGTTTTCGCTGTGTATTGGCTTTTGTCGATATGAGTGGTGAATACATTCTTTGTAACGGTAGTTGCGAAGGTAGTATTTTAGAAAAAGAACGTGGAAATGGCGGCTTTGGTTACGATCCACTTTTTTACATAGAAAAACTAAAAAAATCAATGGCGGAAATTACAATTGAGGAAAAAAATCAAATTAGTCATCGTGGCGTTGCTTTAAAATTGATGGCAGAAAAACTGGCGGAGTATTTAAAATGATTATAGGTGTAATGAGTGATAGTCATGGAGATGTAGGTGCAATTGAAAAAGCAGTGAATGCAATGGGCGAGGTTGATTTTTGGTTACATGCAGGCGATTTTTGCTCAGATGCTGATACGTTAGCAAGGCTTACTGGGAAACGGGTGTATGCTGTAGCAGGAAATTGCGACGGGGTGGCTGCAAAAAGCAAGGTAGATGAATTTCTTACTGTGGAAGAAAAAAAAATCTGGCTTACCCATGGTCATCAATCCAGTGTAAAATATGGTACAGATGATTTGATTTGGAACGCAAAGCAGTATGGAGTGGATATTGTTATTTATGGACATACCCACATTAGTGAGATTTCTCATTATGAAGATTTATACGTCATCAATCCCGGGAGTGTTGCTAGACCTTATCAGGTTGCAGCCCCCACTTGTTTACGACTTACGATTCATAAGCAAGAAATATTTGCAAATTTAGTAGAATTATGATAGAAATTAGCAAATATTAAAAAAATATCTGTAAAATAGCAGGAATGTTCATCATATTTAGCAAATATTAATAAGATTAATTGTAAATGGAAAAACTATAAATGATTTATCATATAATAACCTAAAGTTATTGTGATTATATATTTGGATACTTCTCATAGAATAATCCACTGAAATAGCATTAAAACTCCTTTTCTAGATTCTCATCTGGGCTGAGAATTTTGTTGAAAAGGCGTATTAAATGTGCTATTATTGTGCCTATGAGTGTGTTATATATTATATTTTGGGAGGGTTTACATTGCGTACAATTCAAGTTGCAGAAATTACGAAAAACGTAACTCAAATGTGTAAAGACGCTTGTTATTATTTACCAGAAGATGTTTATGAAGCTCTAAAAAGAGGTAAAGAAACTGAGGAATCTCCTGTAGGCAGAGATGTTCTTGACCAAATCATTAAAAATGCAGAAATTGCAAAAGCTGAAGATAGACCAATCTGTCAAGATACTGGTATGACAATCGTGTTCATGGAAATTGGACAAGATGTGCATTTCGAAGGCGGAAGCTTGGTAGATGCTGTTAATGCTGGTGTTGCAGCTGGTTATACAGAAGGTTACCTTCGCAAATCCGTAGTTGGTGAACCTTTATTCAATCGTAAAAATACGACAAACAATACACCTGCAATTCTTTATACAAGCATTGTTGAAGGTGACAAAGTTAAAATTAAACTAGCTCCAAAGGGTTTTGGTAGTGAAAATAAATCAGGTATTAAAATGTTAGTTCCAGCTGATGGTGTTGAAGGCGTTAAAAAAGCTGTATTAGACATCATTCAACATGCTGGTCCAAACCCATGCCCTCCAATGGTTATTGGTGTTGGTATTGGTGGTACTATGGATAGAGCGGCGCTACTTTCTAAAGAAGCTTTAGTACGTTCAATTAATGTTCGCAATCCACATCCTGAATACGCTAAGCTTGAAGATGAATTGCTTGAAATGATCAACAAAACTGGTATCGGTCCACAACTTGGCGGTACTACTACAGCTCTTGCTGTTAACGTTGAATGGTATGCAACTCACATTGCTGGTCTTCCAGTAGCAGTAACTATTTGTTGCCATGCAATGCGTCATGCGGAAGTTACTTTATAATTATTTAGGAGGGGAAAGTAAAAATGGCTGAAAAAATTCGTATTACAACACCTTTAACCGAAGAAGTATCTCGTACTTTAAAAGCTGGTGACAGCGTACTTATTACTGGTACAATTATCAGTGCTCGTGATGCTGCTCATAAAGTTATGACTGAAGCTTTAGCACGTGGTGAAAAATTACCAGTTGATTGGAATAATCAAATTGTTTATTATCTAGGACCTACACCAGCAAAACCTGGTGATCCAATTGGTTCTGCAGGTCCTACGACATCTGGTCGTATGGATGCTTATACACCAACAATGCTTGATCTTGGAATCAAGGGGATGGTTGGTAAAGGGTCACGCACGCAAGCTGTAGTTGATTCTATGAAAAAAAATGGTACTACTTATTTTGCAGCAGTAGGTGGCGCAGCTGCCTTAATTGCGAAATCAGTTAAAAAATACGAAGTATTGGCATATCCTGAACTTGGTCCTGAAGCAGTTGCTGCTTTGACAGTTGTAGATTTCCCAGCTATCGTAGTTATTGACTGTGAAGGTAATAACTTCTACGAACAGGGGCAAGCACCTTATCGTAAGTTATAATATTTTCCCCCTTTGAGGGGAATTAAAAAAATATAGGAGGTTTAAGCATGAGTCACACAACTTTTTATGTTCGTCGTCTACATTCTTTATCTGGCATCGTGCCAATCGGTTTTTTCTTGTTGGAGCACATTTTTACGATCTCATCGGTAATGGGGGGAGCAAGCAGTTTTGATAGTGCGGTAGCAAGATTAGCTCTTATTCCTCATGACATCTTGATCTTCATGGAAATTTTCTTTATTGCGATTCCGTTTTTATTCCATGGTATTTATGGTGCAATTATTGCTATGCAAGCAAAAAATAACCCACAACAATATGGTTATGCTCGCAACTGGCAGTTCTATTTCCAAAGAATGACTGCTTGGTACACAATCTTATTCTTAATCTGGCATGTAGTTTACCTACGTTTCATGATGAAAGGGTCCGGAGTAGAAATTAATTATGCTCTTATGAATAATTATCTTAGCAATCCAATCGTATTCGTATTATATGCTGTTGGTCTAGTTGCAGCAATTTTCCATTTTACTAATGGATTATTTACATTCACAATGACTTGGGGTATTGCTAAAGGTCCTCGTGCACAAGCTGCATTCAGCAAAGCTGCAATGGCTTTATGTGCATTATTGTCTATTGTTGGTTTAGTTTCATTAACTCGCTTTATAGCGTAATCAAAAATATGGTCTAGTATATGTATTGCTAGATAATCTTAGATTAAGGAGAGAACCTGCGTGAAAAAGAAAATTATAATTGTAGGTGGCGGTTTATCCGGTTTAATGGCTACAATGAAGGTTTGTGAAGCTGGTGGCGAAGTAGAATTATTCTCTTATTGCCCTGTAAAACGTTCACATTCCCTTTGTGCTCAAGGCGGGATTAACGCTTGTATGAATACAAAAGGTCAAAATGATAGCATTTGGGAACATTATGATGATACTGTATATGGTGGAGATTTCTTAGGAGATCAAACTGCAATTAAAGGTATGATCGATGCTGCTCCAAAATTAATTAAAATGTTCGATCGTATGGGTGTTCCTTTTACTCGTACAGCTGAAGGTGTACTTGACCTTCGTAACTTTGGTGGTCAAAAAAATAAACGTACTTGTTTCGCTGGTGCTACTACTGGTCAACAATTACTTTATGCTTTAGACGAACAAGTTCGTATGTGGGAAACAAAAGGCTTAGTAAAAAAATATGAATTCTGGGAATTCATCAAAATCATCAAAAACAGCGCTGGTGAATGTCGCGGTATCGTAGCACAAAGCATGAATTCAATGGAAATTGAAGCTTTCCCTGCTGATGCTGTAATCCTTGCTACCGGTGGTCTTGGTATGGTATTTGGTAAGAGCACAAACTCTACAATTTGTAACGGTTCTGCTGCTTCTGCTGTTTATCAACAAGGTGCTCACCTTGGTAACAGTGAATTCATTCAAATCCATCCATCTGCAATTCCTGGCGAAGACAAAAACCGTCTAATGTCAGAAGCTGCTCGTGGTGAAGGTGGACGTGTATGGACTTATAAAGATGGCCAACCTTGGTACTTCTTAGAAGAAATGTACCCTGCATATGGTAACCTTGTACCTCGTGATATCGCAGCTCGTGCTATTTTCGATGTTTGTGTTAACCAAGGTCTTGGTATTGATGGCGGTAATAGAGTATATCTTGATCTTTCCCATATCGATACAGATTACTTGAACCGTAAACTTGCTGGTATCATGGAAATTTATGAAGAATTCGTTGGTGAAGATCCTCGTAAAGTTCCAATGCAAATTTTCCCATCTGTTCATTATTCCATGGGTGGTATCTGGGTAGACGTTAAACATAATACAAACATTCCTGGACTTTTAGCTTCTGGCGAATGTGATTATCAATATCATGGAGCTAACCGTTTAGGTGCTAACTCCTTACTTTCTGCTGCATATTCCGGAACAGTATCTGGTCCAGAAGCTATGCGTTGGGCGAAAGAAGAACAAAAAGGTCCTGCATTAACTCAAGCTGAACTTGATAAGGCAAAAGCTGAAGAAGTTGAAGCATTTGAAAAAATTCTTCAAATGAACGGTACAGAAAATGCATATCAATTACATCATGAACTTGGTGAAGTAATGCTTAAAAACGTTGCTATCGTTCGTGTAAATAAAGATCTTGCTGCTTGTGATGAACAATTACAAGACATTTTAAAACGTTGGGATAATATCGGTGTTGCTGATAAAGGTCATTGGGCTAACCAAGAAGCTATGTTCGTAAGACAATTACGTAATATGATTCTTGTAGCTCGTGTTATCTGCTTAGCAGCTCTTAATCGTAATGAAAGCCGTGGCGCTCATTATAAACCTGAATTCCCTACACGTAATGATGAAGAATGGTTAAAAACTACAATTGCTGAATTTGATCCAGCTACAAATGCTCCTAAATTTAGCTATATTGATTTCGATCATTCAATCATTAAACCACGTCCTCGTCGTTATGACGTTGCTAAGGGAGGTAAATAATAATGGCAGATAAAACAGTTCGTTTTATTATTGAGAGACAAGACTCTCCAACCAGTGCTCCTTATACACAAGAATTTGAAATTAAATACCGTCCAGCATTAAACGTTGTTGCGTCTTTAATGGAAATTCAAAAAAATCCCGTAACTGTAGATGGCAAAAAAACTACGCCTGTAGTTTGGGAATGTAACTGTTTAGAAAAAGTATGTGGCGCTTGTATGATGGTTATCAATGGTAAAGCACAACAAGCTTGCTGCGCGTTGATTGATCAATTAGAACAACCAATTCGTATTGCTCCAGCTCGTACTTTCCCTGTAATTCGTGACCTTCTAATCGACCGTTCCGTAATGTTTGAAAGCTTGAAAAGAATTCAAGGTTGGGTTCGTGTTGATGGAAGTTGGGAAGTTAAAGATGCTCCAAGCCAAAACCCTAATACTGCGGCTACAGCATACGAAATTTCTCACTGCATGACTTGTGGTTGCTGTATGGAAGCTTGCCCTAACGTTGGACCTCAATCCGATTTCATCGGACCTGCTCCAACTGTACAAGCTCATCTATTCAACTTACATCCTTTCGGCGAGTATGATAAAGAAATTCGTCTTAATGCGTTGATGGAAAAAGGCGGTATCACTAGTTGCGGTAATAGCCAAAACTGTGCACAAGCTTGTCCTAAACACATTAAGCTTACAGATCATCTTGCACAACTTAACAGAGATGTTAATAAGCAATCCATTAAAAACTTATTTAATAAATAAGTTTAAGTTTTTTAAACCAGCTCTAGTATCTTCGGATATTAGGGCTGGTTTTTTTCAATTGATTAGAATTCTTCTGCATGAAGGCAGCTAATTTTCTGAGGAGCTATTTATTCTATTTGGACTATGTGAAGGTCAATTTAATGTTATATTTTTGCAAAAAAATTTGAAATTTACTTATACTTAATTGTATATTTGCGCTTAGGAATGGAGTATAGTAAGATAAAATATGTAATGGAACCTTGGATGGGATCAGAAAAGAAAAATCAACTGGAGCGAACAAGATGAATTTTGTTATTTCAAATAAAACCATATATGAGTCGACGCGTGAATATGCATATCGTGTGTTGAGTGAGAATATATTGAATCTAAATTTGATTCCTGGTACGGCCCTGTCAGAACAGGATATCGCAGTTTTATTGAACATAAGTCGTACGCCGGTCCGTGAAGCCTTTATTCGTTTGGCACAGGAGAATTTATTGGATATTTTGCCACAAAAGGGAACCTATGTAGCTCAAATTGATTTGCAGCAAGTTTCGGAAGCGAGATATTTGCGTGAAGTTATGGAACAAGCCATTATAAAGATTGCTTGTGCTAAATTTCCAACCAACGAATTGATAGAATTAAATGCTTGTTTGAAAAAACAGGAAGAATGTGTAGAAAAAGAAGATTATGATACATTTTTTCAACTTGATTGGGTCTTTCATGGAATTATTTTTAGTGCTTGCGAAAAATCTCGTATATGGCAATTGATTACGCAGATGAGCTTGAATTATACACGGGTTAGAATTTTGAACTTGAAGCATGGATATTATGAGTTGCCGAAGCTCTTCTCTCAACATCAAAGTATTTTACAGGCGATTGTAAATAAAGAGCCGATTCAAGGCGGAGAAATTGTTGAGTTGCATATTAATAAAGTTGTTGAGGATATAGAAGATTTAAAAAAATTATATGAAGGTTATTTTAAATAAGACAAAGTCAGCGTTAGAATTTGAACTGAAATAAAAATAGTGGGCAGAAATAAAAGTACAATTGTATTTTATTTCTGCCCATTTCAATTTGTGTAAATCAATCCTACATATAAATATATTAATGTAATTCCCAAAATTTCAAAAAAATAGAAATACAATATAAAAGAAAGAATAAACAAGCATATGAAGTAAAATGTCTAAAAAATAAAGAATATTTCTTTTTGCTAATATTCTAGTATGGTAGTATATTAATAAAAGGAGATAGATATATAGGGAAATAAAGTATGAAAATGACGTTTCAGTAGTATGGATGAAAGTGGATGTATGGGAAGTCTTAGTGATTCTTTCTATAATACGAAAATACGAAACTTGGGAAACTATTTGGACGTCGGTGCTTTTTCTTGCTCATTGGGTCTCCGCTTGTACTCACTTACGGATTATTATGGGTGAATGGACTCAATTACTGGTTTTATTTTTGTACTTATGTATTATTTGATATAGTAGCTACGGTTATTCTGATTCCATTTGAAACTTTTACCGATGGAGATGACGATAGATTTTATTTTGAAGGGGTTAAGACACTGTGTCATATAGTTTGACTATCTTTCTACCTTACGAATGAGAGCTTTTAGACAACATTTAGCACTTTATTTATTAGGTGTTACTGCACAAGATATCAAATATTTTTATTTTGGAAATATTCATAATTATATGAATTCTAGTATTAATAATTAAGTTGATATAGTGAAGGTTGTTGTCAAAATGCCAAATAAATAGTAGATAAAATTATGAGGGGAGATTTATTATGAGTAGTATTTACGATTGCTGGTTTAAATATGATCGTGTTTTAAATCAGAAAATAAAAGATGATTATCAAAAATATGCTGGGGTAATTTTTTTTAAGGAAGACAATGCAGTTTTACAGACTGCGGCAAATGAGTTGGCATTTGCTTTTGAAAAAATATTTGGTCATAGGCCAATGATTATTAACGAAAAACCAGACGCTTCCCATGTTTTTGTGGGGACGGCAGCAGTTGCTGCTGAAGAGTATGCAATTGAGGTTCCTCGTTCAATTAAACGTGAAGGTTTTAGTATAAAAAGCTATAAGCAAGATAATCATGCAGTATTACAGCTTATTGGCAATGATCCGAATGGTGTGATTTACAGTGTATTTTATCTCATAAAAGCCATTTTGTGTGGGAAGGCACTGTCGGAAGCTGTAATCGAAACGATGCCGAAAAATCAGTTACGGATGATCAATCATTGGGACAATATTAGCGGGGACGTTGAGCGAGGTTATGCAGGTCAATCACTTTTCTTTGCGAACAATGCTATTCGCAAGGAGTATTCTAGAGTTAAAGATTATGCCAGAATCCTTGCCTCCATTGGCATCAATGCATTGACGATTAACAATGTAAATGTACATCAGGAAGAAATGTATTTTATAACCAATAAATATTTAGCTGATATTGCTCAATTTGCTAATATATTTAGAAAGTATGGAATTAAGCTCTTTTTAAGCGTTAATTTTGCGGCACCGATTCGAATTGGCAATTTATCAACAGCAGATCCGGTGGATGAGGAAGTAAAGAACTGGTGGAAGAAAATTGTTCAGAATATATATAAATATATTCCTGATTTTGGCGGATTTTTAATTAAAGCGGATTCTGAGCATGAAGCTGGGCCGTTTTCTTATGGGCGAAATCATGCTGAAGGTGCTAATGTATTAGCGGCGGCCCTTAAACCCTTTGATGGTCTGGTCATCTGGCGGGGGTTTGTTTATGATTGTGAACTCAATTGGCGTAATCGAAAATTTGATCGAGCAAAGGCTTCTTATGATAATTTCAAGCCACTTGATGGACAATTCATGGACAACGTAATCATTCAGGTGAAAAATGGTCCTGTTGATTTTCAGATCAGAGAACCTGTACATCCACTCTTTGGTGCTATGGAAAAAACCAATGAACTTTTGGAGGTACAGATTACTCAAGAATATACTGGACAGCAGAAAGATCTTTGCTATTTAGTACCGATGTGGAAAGAGTGCTTGGATTTTGATACGTATGCTAAAGGGGGAAGTTCGCCGGTGAAAAATGTAATCAGTGGCGAACTATTTAAGAATACATATGGTGGCATGGTTGGCGTCTCCAATATTGGCGATGATAAGAGTTGGACGGGAAATCCGCTTGCTCAGGCAAATTTGTATGGATTTGGCATGCTTGCTTGGAATCCAGATCTTACTTCTGAAGCAATAGCGGAGGAATGGACAAAGCTTACTTTTGGTTTTACGGAAAAAGTGGTAAAGATTATTGTCAACATGCTTGTTCAGTCACGGCGCGTTTATGAAGATTATACCGCGCCATTAGGAATTGGCTGGATGGTTAATCCTGACCATCACTATGGCCCTAGTGTAGATGGTTATGAATATGCGCGCTGGGGAACATATCATTATGCGGATTTTAAAGGGATTGGTGTAGATCGTACAGTTGCGACCGGGACTGGATATGCTGGTCAATATAGATCACCAATGGCTGAGATATATGAATCAGTGGAAGCATGTCCCGAAAAACTGTTACTGTTTTTTCATCATATGCCATATAAGTACAAATTAAAGAATGGTCAAACATTGCTTCAATATATATATGATCGTCATTTTAAAGGGGTAGAAGCTGTAAAAGGATTTATTGATGATTGGCGATCATTACAAGATTATGTAGAGTCGGAAATTTTTGATGCTGTTGCAGAGAGGTTTATAGCGCAACTGAACAATGCAGAAGAATGGCGGGATGTAGTTAATACTTATTTTTATAGAAAAACAGGTATTAAGGATGATTTGGGAAGAAAGATATATGAATAAAATGTAAAAGAATTGGGGGAAAACACTTTAAAATTGGCATTAATTTAGCACGATATTTTAGGAAGATAAAAAATTACACAATAATTATAATCAGTAGTACAAGATAAATATACAGGTTATGTTACAGAATCATTTGATAGTAATTTTGCTAAAAATTTCATTTACGTCTCGCTTTTAGTCATTCAAATACAAGTGCGGTAAAAACGACTTATTCCGATGGGGCTACAATAAAAGTAGAAAGACTTTGGGATATATAGCTCGTATAGGCCATAAGAAAGCAGATATTACTAGGCCTGGAAGCTATGATTGTTTCACGAATACAGAGTAAAAGAATGATGCATTTTCCTTTATTTCTAAAAAGATATAGATACAGAAATAATGCCAATTTCGAGATAAATCGATTAGACGGTTTAAATATCCGCCCGCTCAATAGAAATTAATGTATTAATGAATCTATTTCACTGATTTATACTTAAGCGAAAGGAATGGTTATAAATATGAGAAAAAGTTGGTTAATAAGGTTTCTATTCTGCGGATTATTTTTGGTACAGATTTTTCAAAGTTCGGCTTTGTGTGCAGAGCTGAATATTTCAAAGAATAAGTTTGTCATTTTTAATCCTCCGGCAAATACTATTAATGAAGTTATGAAAACAGAGTCTATTTCAACGCAGACAATAGTCGCAAATAAATGGGTTGGTACTTGGGCAACTTCACCATACTTGGTTACAGAGTCTAATATACCGCCTAGTCCTGGACTTTCAAACAACACCTTACGCCAGATTATTCGTGTCTCAATTGGTGGAAATCAAATTCGATTAAAATTTTCTAATCAATATGGTAAATCTCCAGTTACAATGAATTCGGTGCATTTGGCTGTATCAGATGGTAAAAGTTCAATTAAATCTGACACAGATAAAGTATTAACCTTTGGTGGAAATGAATCTGTAACAATTCCAGCAGGCCAAACGATTACTTCAGATACGCTTAATTATGGTTTAGAAAAACTGGCTAATATGGCTATTACAATATATTTTGGCAGTATCCCAACTGATCTAACTGGTCATCCGGGGTCTAGAACAACATCGTACTTGCAGTCTGATAATGCAGTTACTGAGTCAAGCCTGCCTACAGCAGTAACTACTGATCACTGGTACTTTATAACAGGAATGGATGTACTGACCTCAGGCAAGGCGGTGGTTGCCTTGGGCGATTCAATTACCGATGGGAGAGGTGCAACAACAAACGCAAATAATAGATGGACTGATATTTTTGCTTCCTGTTTACAAAAAAATCCTGCTACATCTAACGTTGCAGTACTTAATCAAGGAATTGGTGGAAATTCTGTACTGTCAGGTGGATTAGGTCCAGTAGCGGTTGAGAGATTTGACCGTGATGTGTTGGAACAAAGCGGTGTTCGTTATCTAATAATATTCGAGGGTATTAACGATATTGGATCAGAGAAATCTACCCTAAAATTATCAACAGATTTGATAAATAGCTATAAGAATTTCATTAGTAAGGCACATGATAAAAATATCCTTGTATATGGAGCGACAATTTTGCCGTGTGGCGGTTCAGGATATTATAGTGAGCTTCATGAACAAATAAGACAGACAGTAAATGATTGGATTAGGACAAGTCGTCAATTTGATGCAGTAATCGATTTTGATGCTGCATTAAGAGATTCAAACACTGCAACAAGGCTTTTGAGTACTTATGATAGTGGTGATCATTTACATCCCAATCCAGAAGGATATAATAAAATGGCAGAAGCAATAGATCTAAATTTATTTTCTAAATAGAGGCAGGAAAGGGGTTGTGTAGTGCGGCCTGGTAAGGCCTAACCCGTACCTGTGGCAAACGTTAAAAAGGTGTTTTATGCGTATAACGGCAAAATAGCAGGCAGAGATCTAAAGGTCTTCAAGCTTCTATTGCTAAGCATAAGAATCATAAAATAAAGTATGAAATAAATTGCTTGCATATTAACGGATTTAATTGTATACTATAACTCGTGTCAGTAACAAATATGTTCGTCGCTTTTGATGTAAAAAGAATAAATAATTAAAAGTGTTGACATAATGATCTGCTTCTGGTATAATATATTTTGTGGTTGACGGGGCATGGCTCAGTTTGGTAGAGCACCTGGCTTGGGACCAGGGGGTCGCAGGTTCGAATCCTGCTGCTCCGACCATCAATCGCGCCTGTAGCTCAGTTGGATAGAGCAACGGCCTTCTAAGCCGTGTGTCGAGCGTTCGAATCGCCCCAGGCGCACCATATAAATCAATATTCCATGAAGATGGGCACTACATAAGCCGTTTGTCATGGTCACGAAATGGTCACAATAAATTAATTATTGTGACCATTGTTTTATGCAAAAAAACTTCCTTTGTATTATAAATTTTAGAAAAACATTAAAGAAACTATGTACTATATTAACTCATATTGATTAAGTTTCTTTGTGAAAGACTAGAAACATTTTATAAAACTATATGTTTACTTTACAGGTGGAATAGCAGTATCTATATCATTGATAAACATTCTTAAAATATCTTTTTGTTTAATATTTCCTTTTTTATGTCCTAAGTCTTCTCGTATAGCAATAATAAGATTTTCTAGATCTAATAATAGTTCTAGACTTTTTTGGGGGTCGGCCTCTATTAGTTTTTTCCTCCAATTGGACCAAGCCAGTATAACATCATTAGAGCCACAAATAATAACTACCTCTGTAAATTTTTTAAGGAATTCTATCATTTGTTCTTGAGTCATAGGTTTTTGTTTACTATCTTGAGATGGCATAAGAGATAAAATACTATGAATTAATTCTTGATAAATTTCCACTTTTTTGGGGCGTTGTTCTTGCTCTATAGTAGATTTTCGTTCAAGATATTTTGATAAATAGACCGTTATTAAACTTACTAATACTGTAAAACAGCCTGCAATTATTGGTGCAAGTACTTCTTTAGGTAAATCAGAAAAAACAGAACGTATATAACAAAAGATAGCATATAGAGAATATCCAAATACAACAATAATTAATATACTTAAAATCAATTGTAATATTTTTTTCAAAACACAGCCTCCTAATGTCGTTAATCTCTTAACAACATATTTCAACAAGATGCCCTTATAATCCTGTCAGCAGCCAAAAAAAGGCTTCCGAGGTTTTCCTCAGAAGCCTTTTTTGTGTTATAGAATCAAATATACCCTATTTAGTCCCCTTTTGTGATCTATTATATTTTCATGATCCAATGTATTGCCATATAAGGCATCATTATATTATGGGGCTGATTGCCACCAGCAGCTCTAGTATTATACCAACCATTTGGATTGACACCAGCTCTTTCAGATGTCCAATCCCAATTATATAAAGAACTATTTCTTGATATTCCAAAAGCATCTGCAAGCTGATCATCGCCAGGAAATTCATGTGTATGGCTAGGGATTTCTAGTATTGTTAGCCTATGTAAACGTTCTCCTCCAGTATTTCCAAGACTATATGTAATTGATCCATAGGTATCCGACCAAGAGCCAGTTCCAACTAAGGTACGTCCTCTTAAATCAGGAGTACCGTTACTACCATCGCATAGTTTAAAACCCGTTGGAATTGATGCTAAATCTCCATAGTAAGGTAATATTGTACCTTTTGGAACACTGCCATTACCTTGTGAAGATAGTGGAACTTGCAGACTGTATCTTGAAAGGGTATCGCCTTCTTTATAGATTTTAACCGTCGCGATTCTCTGCTTAGTATTGTTTTCCTCGTCTAATACAAGCTCCTCGCCAATCTTAATTTCATCTTCCCATCCTGCTGCATCTGCGATACTTGTAATTGCCTTTCTTTCATGTGCTCCTTTGTCTAAATCATCATAAGGTATCAATTGCAGGGTATTTGCATCAATCTCCGCATACTGCTGCGCGTGTAAAGCTGTTTTACTAGCTCCAATCATAGCAAATTGACCCGATACGATTTGAAACAATGCCAATGAAATCATACTTGTAACAATCATAGCTAAAACAGCTTCTAAGAGAATATAACCTTTTCTTTTTCTTTTAAATTTTATCATTTTGTAGACCTCCTGTTATTTATTGTCTTCAGATAGTTTTTTACAGGTTATTTACCTGTAAAAAACTATTTTGTGATTATGCCCAGAGGCATGTTTGAGCGGAGCGAACAGGCGGACGGGAGTATTTCTGCGCATTTAGATGTAACTTTTCCGACCGTATCGCAAATTTCCAAATGCAAATTTAACCCCTTTCCTGTCCATAAAAAGCAGCTTACATATGGCGACCTTTCTGTTTGATCGTATTTTGTGCTGCCTTTGGTTCTAATTTCGCAAGTTTTCCCGGCAACTTTATTGCTGTACTTACTGCCTTCATACCTACTTTGAAACCAATTTCTACCGCCTTGATTGGTATGTTAAGCAGAGGGCCAAGTACCGGTATCGGAAGCGTTGGCATTTTTGGCATGGATGGCAATTTCGCTTTTATTCCGCTCTTTCTGATTAGAAAATCATCTGAGGTAATTTTTTTCATCCATTGACCGACCTGCTGGTTAAGTTTCGTTTTATCATCTGTATAGATACTCACCGAATTTCTAGCACGGCTGACATCGACATAGTACGAATTTCGTGTATTCAATGCTTTCTGCGTACTGTCTACGTTAATGATCGCTTTATCGACTGTCATACCTTGCGCTTTATGCGTTGTTACACAGTAGCCGTGATCTAAGCTGTTATATTCAGCTAGATTGACTTTATAGCTCTGTCCATTTGAATTTACGGTCATGCTTTCGCTGTCTAGTGTGAGGAGTTTTCCTGTTTGTCCATTCCTGACACCGAGCTTATAATCATTTTTGAGGAAAACAATCTTATCATTGGGTGCAAAATTGCGACTGACTTCTTCCGATTGGGCAGAAGTTACTTTTATTTCTTGCCCTTTGGTTATCTGTCCAGATTTGATTAGCTTCTCACGGATTTGATCATTAATGAAAACTCTGTCTTTATTTTTTGCGGTCAGTACAAGTGTTTCGTTTTGCGCTTCTGGGGACAGCTCTGCATATTCTTCGGCAATCGCCTTAAATCGTTTTTGGGGTGATTTTATTTCTTTTGTATGCTCCTTTAGGAGTTCAAGGCTTTTATCAATATCACCGCTTACAGCTTCTTTTACTGCTTCAAGTAGATTCGCATCCTTCGCATCCTTTTGACGCAAAATCTCACTTAGCTGATAAACTGGTATTTCTTTATTTTGCACGAACTTAGCATAAGCATTGCCTGTACCAACAGGCTGTAGTTGCTTATAATCGCCGACTAAAACGACTTTTGCCTTTTTGAGTTTTGCGGCACGCTGGAGGTGTAAAATCAGATTATTATCAGTCATACCAGCTTCGTCGACTATCCATAATTCTTTTCCAGCTTTCAGACCTTTAAAATTCCAGCTATTTTTTATTTCATTGGTTAATTCTTTTGGAGCGTTGCCAGCTTCTTTTTCAAGTTTATTAAAAAAGCTGTGCAACGTTGAACTTTGAATCAGAGCTTCATTTTGCAGACCTTCTGCTGCCTTTCCGGTGAAGCTCATACCTTTGACCTTATAACCGTTTTCCTCAAAAAGTTGGCGTGCTGCATTAAGCATGTAAGTTTTTCCCGTACCTGCGAGACCTTGCACTGCTACATATTGTTTTTGCGCCTGTGCAATATGTAAGACCGCACTTTCCTGCTCTGTATTTAAGGTGAGATTTTCTGCTTTTGCCATTTCTTTTAATTTTATTTTTGCCTGACCAATCGGCTTAATCTTGACGGAAGACTTTATATTTTTACTGATTTCCTGTTCAATCTGTATGTTTTCTTTTGTTGTATAGTAAATGGTCTGATCTTCGCCCAAGGATTCCAGACGTACAATTTTAGATTTTTTTAAAATCGTCTGAAAGTTCTCTCTATCCATGCCTGTCGTACAGCCTTCCGCTAAGGCAGCGCGTTCTAATTCTTTTGCTGTGAAAGCAAATTGTTTCTCTGATAAACGAGCTACGGCTCTATCAAATGCTTCTGTTTTTGCCGAAGATTTAATATTGACTTTGCTTTTTTGCAGTTGAATATTCTCATCTTTTAATTGCTCACGCCAAGACTGTTCAAGCAGCTTAAGATCTTTATTTACTTTTGCCGATCTTGTGAGCAGTGTCGCCCGATCGGCAGCCCCAGCAGAATCGATATTCCATTCTTTCAGCTTTTCGAGGATCTCGGCACGACGAGAAGAGAAGTGCTGCAATGTAGCTTCGTCAATCCCTTCAAGCTCAAAGAAACCTTTTTGATTATCAGTTAAATTGCATTTATACCCCATATCCTGCAAATTTGCAGCAAGTCTGTTACGATAGAGCTGACCGTAAAGAATATGGTTTTCGTAAAGATTCTCATTGCTTATCGCGTACAGTTTCCCGTTATACTCAGTTCGGTTCAAGATTACGGCATGGGTATGCAGCTGCATATCTTGATTACGACTGACATAATGATTGAATTTCGCAGCTGCCATATTGCCAGTCTTCACGCGTTCAGTTATGCCGTTCTTTGTGATTCTTGTTTCTATTTCGTTTTTCTCAATCTCATCGAGGGTATCAGTCACAGCCTTATTGTGCGCTGCGATCATATCCGCCTTTTTTGTTTCATCAAGCACCATTGCGACACTTACACTTTTGGGCGCACTGAAAGTTAAGTCGATGGCAGCACGTTCTGGATTCGGCATCGATTTAAGCGCAGCGTTAAACTCCCCAGCAGTGAGCTGACTGCGCTGTCCGTAACATTGACTGAGTTTTCCCTGCCATGTGTCGGCATTGTCTGATGATCTTGTATAATAATCGTCTTTTTCGTAGTAGTTGGCTGCCTGCGCCATTTTGACGTTTGATAAGCTCAATATAGTAACACCGCCTTAAAAATCAAATGTATTGATTGTTTTTTCTTTTTGTACAACAGGAGCAGGGGGGACGACCCGAATTCTTGCAAGTTCTTCATCCGTTGCAAATTTCATCTCACGTTTGATAAAGCCAGCTTGTTTATCCAAATACTGATTATCTTTAAACTGCACCCTTGCAACTGGAAAATGAGCAATTTTTACGACAGCCTGTCCAATTGGTAAACTCTGTAGTTCACCAGCAAGAAACAGATTTTCTGTTACATTTTGCTCCGCTTCACCTATACTTGTGCTGCCATTGCCAAGATCAGTTAGGAGATTTTTTTGTGTCTCACCGCTAGACTGTCTGATCTTGATTCTTTCGATATTACCAAGTGCTTTGGAAAAGTAATCAGATTGCCCTGGTTCATTTGTCCGAAAGATGAAAAGTGAATTGCAAAGTCCGAAGAGGTCGGCACTATCAGACTTTCCATATTTGCTTTCTATGGCTGCCATCGTCTGCGTACCGAGGATGCAGCATGCACCTTTTGAACGTCCTTCTCTAAGTAGCATTTTTAGAGTTTTAAGCGGTGGCAAACTGCTCAATTCGTCTAAAAATAGATAAATACGTCTTTCTGGATTTTCCGACATTGCTCTAATCTCGTTGCCAATGATATCAATCAGCATGGTTAAAATCGGCTGATAAATCGTGTCATTTTCACCTGCGGTCGATAGGAACAATGTCTGTTCCTCTTGTGATCTCGCCCACGATCTGACGCTAAAAGTACCATCTTGCCCGACTAAAGATTGAAACGATTTAGTCCTTTCTACCAAACATGACATAAAGCTGGCAACAACATCACCCTCGCCGATCAGGAAAGCAAGCCCTTCTTGCAATCCTTGGGGAAGTGTAGTAATCGCACTTTTAATTTTTTCAGCACCGGCACTGAAGAAATCACATAGCTGCTGATTGGTTGTCATCTGATTTACTTTTAAGTAACAGCAGCCGGATTTAAATATCGATGCAGCACCATCATAAAAAGATTTGTTTTTGCTGTTAGTGGAAACGCTGAACAAAGAATTTGCTAAGTTGACCAACTCTTCTGGAATGTGGTCTAAGCCTTCATATAGCTCAAATTCGTTAAAAATATTCCAACCACAAAATCGGCTGTCATAGGGATTCCAAATGATATCTTTTTTACGGCCAAATTTCGCGAAAAGTTCGCCTTTACGGTCGTAAATAAGCATTTTTTGTTCGCGAGCAGAGGCAATAAACTGCGCTAATACAACTGACTTACCTGTACCAGTCGAGCCAGCGATTAGTATGTGCCTTGTTTCGTAAATGTGGGGAATCAATATGGGGTCGGCAAAAAGAGCTGTTTGTTGTTGTTTTTGCTCACGCTTTAACTGTCTGACCAGATCTTTTTCCGTTGCTACTTTTGCACCTCTAACGGCTTTTGCTTTGATATCACCTTCCAAGTTTTCACGAAGAATCAAGCTTATAAATATAGCGAATACTGCAAAACAGATTGTAAGATAGGGTAGAGGTTTAAAAACCGATGCGCAGGGCAGAGTATTCACGAGATCGGCAAACCCCCAAGCAACGATATCCGACTGCGGAAAATAATCTGCTGTATATTCGTACAGTTCTGGCGGTATATCCATTCTGCCGATATGGATTCCGGTAATGTTTAAAAATTTAGATACCGGATAATTTATGTAAATCCAAATATTATCTAGATGAAGGTCATATTTAAAATTCGTATACAGATAGACAACATAGCTCCAAATACTGTACAGAAAGCTGAAAGTTAGTATAGCAACTAGTACAGCTCTTCTATTTTTAAGTTTCATACGGTTCGTCCTCCTCAAGTTTTGCCTTAACACTGTCTATGATTTTTTGCACAGTTTCAGTGTCTGTTTGGTTTAAAAGTATCTGACAAAGTAACTGTGTCGTAAATACGGATTGTTTTACAATATCTTTAATTTGTAAATTTATAGTGCGGTAGAAATCTATTTTTTCGGCAATGCTGCCAGAAGCAAAAAGTATCTGACGGATATATTCGCTTTGATTTAAACGTGCTTTTTTGGCTGCTTTATTAAGTAAAATTTCGTCATCTTGGGTCAATCTGATTGTCACTCGTGGCATTGTCTCAGCTCCTTTCTGTCTGACGGTTTATTCTATGTGATTACTGGGCTTGTCGTATTTGTGTCTGACAAGTGTCTGACATTCGGCAGACGCTTGATGCCTTGCCCTGCAAGGCTTTACGGTGCGACAGCAAGTTGCGTAGGGTGTGATAGATTTTTTGTTAAAAAAATTTATCGAGTAGTTTGCTTCCTTATTGTAATATTATATATATTGTTATATTAGTGTCCCTCTGGACGGTGTCCGTATAGAGGGACACCGTCCATTATTTTTTTATAAGCTCGATTACATAGACATTATTATAAAAATGTCCGTTTTCTTTTCTTTGTTGTTGAATTGTTATATATCCATTTTTAACCAATTCGGATAAACTTGATGAAATAGAGTTTTTCCCTATTTTTAGATCGCTACAAATTTTTTCACGACTTGGAAAAGCCCCATTTCCAAAAGTACATATATACGCATACAGCAATTTAGAAATTTTTGATAAATTTTCATCCTGCATAACAACCTTTGCAACCTGTCCATAACCTCTTTCAAAGATTGTGCCTTTAAACTGTATCAGAGAGTCGCCCATGCTCTTAGATCACCCCATCTGCATATTTTTCCATCATTTTTTTCAGAATTTTTTCTTTGCGTTTTCGATCAGCGACAACCTTGCAGTTATTACCATGACAACACCTTTCCGAAATGCCTTTAAATCGCATCTGAGAGCTGTTCATACTTCAAATCACCCCTGCCAATTGTGTATCTACCTTAATTTTGAGCCATCCATGCCATTGCTCTGCTTGGATAACCTTTTGTAAAAATTGTCTTTCCTTCGCATTCTAGCGTCCCTGCTCCATATAATCCTTGATCGGTAATTCCGGTTACAATTTCAAAAGTCACTTTTCTACCGCTCATTGTCATTCCTTCGTAAATTTGGTTTATTTCACTGTCATAGCTTATTTCCGCTAAATTTTCTGCTAAAGTTTCTATCCTATCCTCTCCTTTTACATACAGAATGCCCTTAAATCGCATTTGAGAGCTGTTCATGCTTCAAACCACCCTTACTAATACTTTTCCTTGCCTTTAGGTATTTATTTTTTAATATCAGCACTTTAAACAAGCTAAAAGAACTTTGATCAACTACATATATATTTTCCAACTTAATCCAAGCGATTTTAGCATTGAAGTTCCTAACCGTGTATTTTAAAAAATATCTGCGATTCATCATCCTTTTGCCCTCGCAAGTAGTACCTTGATTTTGTAAGTCAGAAAATTTTGCTTGTTGTATCTACGCATCATCTCATGTCCATTGCTTGCATATCTGAATCCAATTTGTTTATACAATATCTCAATTTCTTGATCGCGCTGTCGGCCAGCCAGATCGATTACAAGGTCATACCTGCGTTCGTCTGCTATATTACATATTTTCTCAATCGTACATATTGCTTTCATGATTGAGCAAGAATCAGATTTGGTTTGTCCTAGGATTGACATCCTCAATAAGTTCGTTTTATTTCCTGTAGAGCTACTGCAATCTTCAATTGCGATTTTGTCGTTTCCTAACTTTTTCATAACTTCAATCGTCTGATTCATGTTTATCCCTGCCTTTGTAATTTGTTTATTTCTGCCAAGAAATCAAACGTTTTCTGCTTCTTAGATTCGAATTTGATAACTTTATCATTTGTTTCATTTGCCGACTGATTTTTAACCCTGCGATTTTTTAATATTTCATCCGCTATAGCAACATCAATCAAATATTTTCTTCCAATTCGGTCGTAAGGTAATATACCATCCTTGCAAAATGTTTTGATTGTTAAGAGCGGATAACCAGAATGGGTAGCATATTCACTTGCATACATCATTTGCATTTGTTTATCTCCTCTCTATGCAGTTCTTTCTGGTGGCATTTTTACGAATGGATTTACCACCATACCAAGCGCAAATGATAATGCCGCAATTTCTGCCTTATCAGGGGATGGGCTACTTAAAACAATTTCTAAGATTCTTCTTATTTCCGTTTCTTTTTTACTCATTTCAGCCATATTTAACACCTCCATTTATTTCCATTTCGACAATTTATTACGTTTACCGTTAAATAAATATCGTTTGTCTATATGTTAACAACGGTCACCGTAAATGTCAATGCTTTATATGGAATTTTTATAGACAACCGTAAAAATTAATGTTAATATTACTTTAAAAGGAGGTATCTAGTCTTGGCAAAAATAAAACAACCTGAAATAAATGAAAGAGTCAAAAAATTTAGGCTTTCATCGAATTTAAAACAAGGGGAATTTGCTCTGAAAATCGGAATTCGCCAAAGCTCTTTATCTGATATCGAGAACATCAGAGTAAATGTTTCTGATCGTGTTATCAAAGACATTTGCCTAAGTTTTAATGCAAATGAATACTGGCTTCGTACGGGTGAGGGCGAAATGTACATACAAACGGATGATTCTCTTTTCGCTAAGTTAGCTAAAGAATATAATTTAAGTGCTGGTATGCAGGAATTATTGCGTGCTGTACTTGATTTAAACGAAGCACAGCGTGAGAAACTTGAAGAATATATTTTGTATTTTAATTCGAGACTTTCGCATATTACCGAAACAACAGCAACGATTAACCCAATACGAACATATTCAAAAAAGAAAGTATTAACCGACCAGGAAATAGAGGAAGAACTCACTGCCTATCGCGCTGAATTGATAGCCGAACAAAAAGGGCAATCAGTCTTACAAAATTTAGGTGCAAAAAAAGCATAAAGACTACTAACTTTTAACATGATTTTAAAAATAAGGATTATTGATCTAGGCGGTGAAATTTTGACTATTTGCTTGAACGAACGAATAAAAAGAATCAGGAAGCATTTAGGTCTTAATCAAAAAGAATTTGCGGAAAAACTGAGTATCACTCAATCAGGCGTTAGCTGGATGGAACAACCCAATAAAGTAGTTTCCGACCAAAGCATTCGCTTAATTTGTACATTATTCAACGCAAATGAGCAATGGCTTCGTACTGGTGAAGGCGAAATGTACATACAAACAGATACTTCCCTTTTTGCTAAATTAGCGAAAGAATATAATTTGAGTTCTGATATGCAGAAATTTTTGCGCGCTATACTGGATTTAGACGAGGTACAACGTGAGAAACTTATGAGCTTTGTCTCATATTTCAATTCAAGAATGGCGAAACAGTAAATTTACATCTCTTTTTACTTTAGGTGCGAAGGGGATATTAATTTGAATGAGAAATTACTAGAGCTTTTAAAAGATGCTCGTGTATCCAAAAGACTAACACAGCGCACTGTTGCTGAAAAGTTAGGAGTAAAAGACAATACAATAAGCAATTGGGAAAAAGGTAAAACTGAGCCAGATATTGAAACATACATACAATTATGCCGTTTATATGAAGTTGACTACTGTGGATTATTGGAAATGGCATATAGACCTATGAATATTAAAATTAAAAGCGAAGAAAATCTCGCTCCCTTCGAACAGGAACACATAAAAAAATACCGTACTCTTGATGAACGCGGTAGAAAAGCGGTCGATGATACTCTTGATCGTGAATATGAATTTGTTAAACCCAAATTTGATTATACGAAATGGCAAGATCGACATTTTAGTAAAGACATGAGTGTTAGAGAATTCAGTATAAATGCAATGAATGCAATCAGTAAAGATTCAATACTTGCAAAAAAGTAACATCGCTTAGCCCAATGCAGACATATTCCAACGTGAGGTGATATTATTGGATTATACATTTACCCCCATATTGGAACGCATAAAAAAAATAAAGGCAGAACAAAAATTCACTAATGAATTACTTTCTAAAAAATCAGGCATTCCAATCGGCACTCTTAGTAAAATATTAGCTGGCATAATTAAAGACCCTAAAGTCGGTATATTAATCTCTTTGGCAGATGCTCTTGGGGTTAGCGTTGACTTCCTAGCTTATGGAAATAAGGATGACACAGGTAATAACACTAAATACCCTTTACTTGAAGAGCAAGAATTAATAAAAAAATACCGCGTTCTTGATGAACGCGGTAGAAAAGCAGTCGAAGATACTCTTGAACGTGAGTATGAATTTGTTAACCCCAGAAGGGAGAAATGAAGAATGACATGTTTTATGTGTAGAGGGTGTCATTTAGAGGACAAAGAAACTACATTTATGGTTGATGCAAATAATTGTATTATAATTGTAAAAAACGTTCCTTCACAAGTATGTAGCCAATGCGGTGAAGTATCTTATCGTCATCAGGTATCAAAACAACTTGAAAAAATTGTAGACATTATGCGTACCTCATTTATGGAAATTGCAGTTACTAGTTATTCAGATTAGATCACATGGAAATAAAAAAGCCGTCCACTTAGGACGGCAATTTTAAAACCATAGGTATTTTGGCAGGTGTGCCCCTTCCTGCATTTCTTTTGACCCCCATTAAGGTTTATGTGCCTTATTAAGGTGTGTACCTTATTAAGGGTGTGTACCTAATTAAGGGTGTGTAGCAGCACAATCTCTACTTCAAAATACCTTTATAAATATATTCATCTTTCACCATCATTATACCTTAATTATTGCTTTTTGTAAATTATTTCAGCTTTTTTTATTAATTTCATTAAATTTTTATCTCTAACTCTATAAAAAGTCATTATAGAATTTTTATATTTTGGATTATCTGTCTCTAGTACAACCCTTACTATTACATTCAAATTCGTACTTTCTAGTTTCTTTATCATAAAGATAGTACCATCATTTTTCGAATCGTTAATAATCATATCTGGATCTTGAATGGTTTCTTTTCCATATGTACAAAAAAGTTCAAAATCATTTGGGTGGTGTTCCTGTATATGTTGCTCTCTTTCTTCCATCAAAATTATCTCATCTGTTAACAATTTACCAAAATATTCTTCTAAGCATTCCAACATCCTAAAATTCCCTAATATCCTAATTGAACTCCCCCCAATCGTCCTTATTATACAATAAATTCATCTATAACAAAACAAATTGCAAAAATAGATTGCAGAGGAAGGGAATGATTTTATGACAAAGAAAAAACGCCCGAACGGCGAAGGTGGTATAACATACGATGAAATCCGTAACTCTTACCGCGCTTCGGTGACAACTCCAGTGGGAAAACGCCTCTTTAAACGTTGTAAGACGGAAGAAGAAGCGATTAAATGGAAAACCGAACAATTGCGAAACATGCATACAGGAATGTTTATAGCTCCTTCGGATATGACAGTTGGAGAATGGGCTGTGCAGTGGCTTGCAACGTACAAGAAGGATACTGTTAAACAAAGAACCTATGAACGTTATACAAGTTTAGCAAAGCATTTAGCAATGATTGCTGGGGTAAAACTGCAAGATTTAACACCTCTACAAGTCCAACAATTTTATCAGACATTTCCGCATCTATCTGCTTGTACGGTCGCAAAAGTTCACAAGATTTTGAAGGACATGTTTAATAAGGCTTTTGAGCTTGAAATGATTCGTAAAAACATCATGACCGCTGTTAAACCACCCAAATTTGAGTCTAAGCCAATTGAGACATTTACGCGTGAAGAAATTGATGCTATATTAAACGCTTGTAAAAGTGATAGTATTTTAAAAAAATATTATCCTACTGTTTTACTTGCCACTACGACTGGAATGCGTTTGGGCGAAGTTTTAGGGGTACAATGGCGTGATATAAATTTTGTTGATTCTACAATTCATATCAGACGATCATTGCAATTGTCCAACGTGCTTGGGCTAATATTAGAATCACCGAAAACCAGAGCTTCTATTAGAAAAATCAAAATTACTGATGAATGTAAGGAAGAATTGAAGAAGCTTAGACTAAAGGTGATAAACATGGATATTAAGCAAGAAACGCTTTGCTTTGTTACCAAAAACGATACGCCTATAGCTCCGCGCAATTTCGAGAGAGTTTGGAAATCTCTGCTTGGCGAAAAACATGCAAATATTCCATACCGAAATTTCCATGTCCTACGACATACACACGCCACTGAACTTTTAGCTGCTGGAACACCGCTTTCCGATGTGGCTAAGAGATTGGGGCATAGTAAGCAATCGCATACTTTAGAATTGTACAGCCATGCAATGCCAAATCATGATGATTTTATTGCTGACACAATTCAAAAATTGTATGCCGTAAATGGTCACTAAATGGTCACAATAACACAAAATAACACCCCGAAAAACCGCTAAATATAAGGAAATGCAAAAAAGCCGTTTTGATCATCATAACAGCTTTAACCCCTTATATTTAGCGGTTTTACGGGCATTCAAACGGCATTCTTCTAAGCCGTGTGTCGAGCGTTCGAATCGCCCCAGGCGCACCATATGAAATCAAGGGTTCTAGCATTTTGCTGGAGCCTTTTTTGTGTTGTTCACCAATAGAAATTGGTGGACAACAACAATCATGGAAGAATGTTGGAATAGCAGAGATGCCCCCATTGTCTTCACTAACAGACATTTCCTTTGTTTATGGCGTTTAAGATTAATCGGGGTGAACCGTATCATTTGTAATGGCTAAAAATGGCCTCAATCCTTGACATAACAGGGATTGGGATATTTGTCTTTGATAAATAAAAATCAATATGTTGTAACTTAAAATGTAGCAAGTATGGCTGGCGCAACGGAAGGAGAAAGAAATGAATTTAACGTGTAATAATATCAAGAACTCTTCCAATATTCGTTGGTTTATTTTAGCGGATGTTTTATTGGGTACATTTATGGCTACTTTGGATAGCAGTATTGTTAATGTTGCTTTACCCACTATTTCAACTCAATTGAATGTTACGTTGTCGATTGTGCAGTGGATCGTTGTTTCCTATCTGCTGGCTATCGCAAGTCTGTTGCCAATCTTTGGCCGCCTGGCTGATATGTGGGGTAGAAACAAAGTTTACTCCATGGGTTTTCTTGTTTTTATGTTGGGGTCAGTGCTTTGCGGCTTGTGCAATACTATCGGCATGCTTGTGGGAATGCGAGTTTTTCAAGCAATTGGAGTTTCCATGATGATGGCTACGAATCAAGAGATTATCGTATCTAATTTTCCCGTTAGCGAAAGGGGGCGAGCCTTAGGTTTGCTGGGGACTTTTGTTGCCTTGGGTTCACTTACAGGACCAGCACTGGGGGGACTTTTAGTAAGCTGGGTAGGGTGGCGATATATTTTTTATGTCAATGTGCTGATAGGAATTATCGGCTATTTGTTGGCCAAAATTGCTTTACCTGCTGATACAGCTAAGAAAGCAGCAGCCTTTGATTACAAAGGAAGTATTCTTTTTACGATTGGTTTAATAGGGATACTATTTGCGATTAATGACGGATATGTTTTTGGCTGGAATTCACCAATCATTCTTGGTTCTTTATTCTTGGGAATTATATTGCTGGCGGTTTTCATTCTGGTTGAATTTCGGATGGAAAATCCCTTGATAAATTTCAGTATTTATCGGAACCGGGTCTTTATGTTAGGAAACTTTTCAGCATTTCTCAATTTTGCCGCTACCTTTGCTAATGCGATGCTCATGCCCTTTTACTTACAGAATGTCTTGCATTATTCTAGTTTTCGAGTGGGACTAATGATGGCTTTTTTACCCATTTGTATGGCAATTACAGCACCGCTCAGCGGGTATGGCTCGGATAAATTCGGTCCGATATGGTTTGCTGCTTAATACATTCGGCTATCTGTTTCTGTTATCTGTTACAACACATTCAACTTTTTGGGGAATTATCCCCAGTCTTATTTTAGTGGGGGTGGGAACTGGCATGTTTCAGCCTTCCAATAATAGCTTTGTTATGAGTTCGGTTAGCAAAGATCAAATTGGGATAGTAAATGGCCTGAATGCACGAATACGAAACCTGGGTATGATTATGGGGGCATCCTTATCGGTGTTGATTCTTGAAAAATTGCAAGCCGCAATATTATCAGGGATAGCCAACCCTACGCAAATTCAGATGGATAGTAGTTTGGTGGAAGCTTTTCACATTGTTATGGCTTTTGTGGCCGGGATCTCTGTATGTGCCGCAATTATTTCTTTTAGCAGGAAAAATTATATTTCGTTACAAGGTGGATTACAAGAATAGCTTGCCTGGGGACATCGTGGTGTCAGGCAGAGAAAAGGGACGGAGCAACTGTCTTATTGAGACACATCCACCGTCCCTGTAAGATATACAAATAACCTGTCCTCATATCCCTCTAAGGTGAATATTTTTTAGAGGTAAAGATGTCAAAGTAATTTGACCAGGATTCATGTTTATGTTTTTTCATTAGGACGCAGCCAAGGGGACAGTGTGCACTGCTTCAAAAATTCGGACACTGTCCCTATATGGAAAATAAAATTTTTTAAAAATGTTGTCTTCTATAACTAACAGGAGTCATCCCTTTTAACCGAGCTTGAAA
>Ga0316600_10000064_pt1 | contig 93220 bp, 81 predicted proteins | sample OWC_soil_day5_CT_FD_207652 | JGI IMG/M metagenome (GOLD analysis project Ga0316600, IMG submission 207652) | Wetland soil microbial communities from Old Woman Creek delta, Ohio, United States - OWC_soil_day5_CT | ecosystem: Environmental > Terrestrial > Soil > Wetlands | place: USA: Ohio... | reverse complement strand
ACCGCCGAAATTCGTTTGAGTTTCGGGGATTAAAAATTTTAGTACCTAGTTGAATTAAATTTCTCATTTATTTCTACCTCTCCGATAATTGATACTTACACACATCACACACAATGTTTATTGAAAAATTATACACGAATCGTGTTATATTAACAAGTAAACTGAATTTCATTACAATCAAGCTTCATACAATAAAAACAGTATGACTTATATTTCAAACCAACAGCTTTCGTTGACAATCTATAAAATCATGACTATGATAAAAATGAAGGTGAATTTATTATGCAAATAACGCTTATCGCCATTGACCCTGGACGGGAAAAGTGTGGCATTGTTGTCTTTGAAAAAACGAGGGGCGTTTTATATCAAAAAGTGATTGATACGTTAGAGTTAACAAAAACAGTAGAAGAACTAATCGAAAAGTATCAAGTACATACGATAATTATGGGAAATGGTACCTCCAGTATTCAGGCTAAAAAACAGCTTGAAACTTCACCCGTTGGCAAACAAATTACGCTAGAACTTGTCGATGAATATCGCACTACCGATGCGGCCAAAATTCGTTATTGGCAGGACAATCCTCCTCGTGGATTTCGTCGACTATTGCCAACGACAATGCAAGTGCCACCAGTACCAGTAGATGATTATGTAGCAGTGATTTTAGCCGAAAGATATTTCGCAAAACAATAAAGACCGTTAACCTCTCAGTCGCTACGCGCCAGCTCTTCTATTAGGAGAACCTTTGGACGAAATAAACTTAATTTTATTTAAAAATTTAACAGAAAGTTAACAAAATGATTATGATTCTTCCAATTATTTGCTTGCAAATTTATAGTAATTCATGTAGACTTAAACACATGAGCCTTACATAGTTGTGGAAGAGATGGAGATAAGAGTAGTTAATGAGGAAACGTGGAAACTCGGCAATCGACTTTTATCAGAAAATCTTCTTCAAAAAATTGAAGCTCAAGAAATAATTTTTATATTTTAAGGGGGATTTTCTCATGAAAAAAACACTTGCTGCTGCAATCACTTCAGCACTAGTAATCGGTGTAGCTAGCACAACATTTGCTGCTGCAAATCCATTTAGCGACGTTCCAACTGACCATTGGTCTTTTGACGCTGTAGCTAAATTAGCACACGAAGGCGTAATCGAAGGTTATGGCGACAACACATTCCGTGGCGATGCAAAAATCACTCGTTATGAAATGGCTCAAATGGTAGCAAAAGCTATGGCTAAAGAAAACGTTAGCGCTGCTGACAAAGCAACAATCGACAAATTATCCGCAGAATATGCTTCTGAACTTAACAACTTAGGTGTTCGTGTTGCTGCTCTTGAAAAGAAAACTGACAATGTAAAATTCTCAGGTTACTTACGTTTAGATGGCTCAAATAAAACAACTGAAAAAGAAGCTAAATCTCCTGCTACTACTACTGCTAATTTTCGTTTATTCGTGGATGCTGCAGTAAACGATAGCTGGGCAGTAAAAGCGCGTATTAATAATAAAATGGATCTTGACAATGATGATACTTCAGGCACAAATACTAGACAATCAACAATTGATTGGGCTTATGCACAAGGTCCTTTATTTGGTGCTACTACAAAATTAGGTAAATTTGGTGGGTTTGATAATGCTGGTTATACAACTGGTGGTATGCTTTTAGATAACCCTGTACAAGGTGCTGAATTTGCTTGGCAGACCAAAGCATTAACAACAAGAGTAACTGCTGCTCGTATTGCTCAGGGAGATTACGATTATACTTCTACTGCTGCTAAATTTACCACTCCTATTTTATATGGTACTACTAATTATGATGCAATTCAATTTGATTATAAAGCAAGCGATAAATTAAAAGTTGCTGCAGGGTATTACCATTTAGGAAATAGTGATGCTTTTGGCGATGATGATGCCAACAATATCTGGAATGTAGCTTTCGATTATAAATTCAATAAAACTCTTACTTTAGGCGGTTCATACGCAGGGTCGAGTGCTGATGCAGTATCTTCTATCACTAACGCTAACACAAAATCAGATGAAGAAAATTCTTATACAGCACAATTGACTTATAAAGGTGTTAAGCAAAGCGCTCCAGGTTCATTTGGTATATGGACTGGTTACCGCCAAATTGGTAAACTAGCAACTTTACATCCAACATTTGATGATGCTGGTTATGGTGAAAAAGGTTACCAAGTTGCTGCTCAATATATGCTTGATAAAAATATTATGGCATATGTTGATTACTTCAAAGGTGAAAAAATTAGTAGTGGCCACGATGTTGAAAAAGTCTTCGGTCGTGTTCAATTCAGTTTCTAAGATAGAACTTAGTAAAAGACTCTCTGTGAAAACAGAGGGTCTTTTTTTTATAAAAAAAAAATTCAATTTAGGTATTGTTTTCCATGAGAAAAAGTGGTATCATCTTAAGCATAGGATAATTAATACATAGTTGTTAACTAATTTGTTGATTATTTTAACCTTGATATGAGTATATACTTTATAAAAAGTATATCTTATATAGAGAGCTGGAACCTAATAGGGGAGAAAAGTTTAAGAGGAAACGTGGATACTCTGAAATTCGTTCTCACCTTAAAGTAAAGGCTCAAAAAAATATATTTATTTTAAGGGGGATTTTTATCATGAAAAAAACACTTGCTGCTGCAATTACTTCAGCACTAGTAATCGGTGTAGCTAGCACAACATTTGCTGCTGCAAATCCATTTAGCGACGTTCCAACAGATCATTGGTCTTTTGACGCTGTAGCTAAATTAGCACACGAAGGCGTAATCGAAGGTTATGGCGACAACACATTCCGTGGCGATGCAAAAATTACTCGTTATGAAATGGCTCAAATGGTAGCAAAAGCTATGGCAAAAGAAAACGTTAGCGCTGCTGACAAAGCAACAATCGACAAATTATCCGCAGAATATGCAGATGAATTAAACAACTTAGGTGTACGCGTTGCTGCTCTTGAAAAGAAAACTGACAACGTAAAATTCTCAGGTTATTTACGTTTAGATACTTCTCATAAAACAATTGATGGTGATGATGATCAGGATGCTACTACTGGTTTACTTCGTTTATATGTAGATGCTGCAGTAAACGATAACTGGGCAGTAAAAGCGCGTTTAAATTCTAAAGCAGATCTTAACAATGATAATACTAATGATCCTAACGATCCTGATACAGACAGAAAAACAAAAATTGACCAAGCATACGCACAAGGTCCTTTATTTGGTACAACTGTAAAATTAGGTAAATTCCCTGCATTCGATAGCGGTAACTTATCTAACGGTGGTTTGATTATTGATACACAAGTGAGTGGTGCTGAATTCCAATTTGGTAAAGCTTTAAAAACAACAGTAACTGCTGGTCGTATTTCAGACGAAGATTATAAGTATTACAACAACGTAGGTGCTGCTGATTATGGTGCAATTCAATTCGGTTATGATACAAATAAATTTGCATTAGCTGCTGGTTACCATCACTTAGGTAACAGCAATACTTTTGAAAATAACACAGAAGATAAAAATAATATCTGGACTGCAGGTTTTGATTACAAATTTAATAGTAATCTTAAACTTGGTGGTTTATATGCTGGTTCTAATGCCGATGCAGATACTAATTATAATACTGATGAAGAAAAAGCTTATAGTGCACAATTAACTTATAAAGGTGCTAAACTAGATGCTCCAGGTTCTTTCGGTGCATGGGTTGCATATCGTCAAATTGGCGAATTAGCAACTATTAATCCTACTTATGATGGTGTTGGTATTGGTGAAAAAGGTACAGAAGTTGGCGTTGACTACATGCTTGACAAAAACATCTTAGCTAAAGTGGTTTACTTTGATGGTAAAGAAATTACTGGCGATGCTGATGTTAAAAAAGTATTCGGTCGTCTTGAATTCAACTTCTAATTTTAAATTACTTAAAAATGCTTCTGTTTATAACAGAAGCATTTTTTTTGTCTGCAAAAGGGATAAACTACCGGATCAATTTTGGCAGGGTTTTACTTTATCATGTCGAATCAAAGAGTATATAGCATATTTTAGGAGGTATTTAAATATGAATTTTAAAAAAACTTTGGTTGCATCAGTTATCGCCCTAAGTGTTGTTTCTACTGCTACAATTCAAACAACGCAAGCCTTTAGCCTTGGTAGTGTTTTAAAACTTGGTGGTATCGCAATTTTAGTCGATAAATTTGCTACGCCGTTAAATAATTTTATCAATACCTTGACTGCGAAACATTCGGTGAGCACTGATTATACAACAAAGGTTGTGCCAATTATTGTGGTTGGTAGTGGTACATATACTGGGGCAGCGCAAATAACTGGACCACAAAGCTCAGTGGATGAAACAAAGGCAGTACTGCAAATTGAGGGTAATTTTAGTGGTGATCAATTTAGAATAAAAGCCTTGATTCCGATTGACAGTAAAAATCCAACGAGCTTTAATAGAGTGCAAGGTGTTGGGGTATCTGCACAAATTGATGTGAAGATTTGATGAAATAGTTGAAGGAATAGGAGAGCCCAGCTTGTAGACAAACTATGGGCAGATAGGCTGCGGGTCGGCGATAAGCACCCATCTGCGCCCTCCGCTAAGGGGCTGCTCGTCGACGTACAAGAGTACGACTCCTTCACCTCCCCTTACTGCGCCTAGCATCTGAGTACTTCTCACCAACCGGCAACCTATCTTCGTACTAGTTTATAAGTGGAACGGATTTAGCTATTTTTTAATCTATCGACATAAATATTTTATTTTGTCGACAGCCTTAGCTCTCCTATTAGGAGAGCCTTTGGAAAGGTGAATTTTGTTGCTAAGAGTATTGTTTTGGTAGGTATTTATGTAGAGTTAAAGCCTCTCCTAATAGGAGAGGTGCCGACGAAGGAGGCGGAGAGGTTAACGTTCTTCGGAATATTTTGGGTGAAAAGTAGGATATTCTAAATGTCCTGTTTTTCTTTTGCCTATTTAGCAGGATTTTGTAAATAAACTTAGAATTTTAATATAAAAAGTATTGTGGAGTTTAAGGGGGACTAAAATATATGTTTCGTAAGGCAATAGCAATAGCAATCATATGCATGTTTATGTTTACAACAATCGTTTCAGCACAAGCATCAGAAACTACGCTGATTAATAAAGTTTCTACAGTGGAGCAAACATTATACGGGAGTGAGCAAACCGGTTCATTACTTGATCGCATTTCAAAAGTAGAAAATAATGTATATGGTACTGCAAGTAGTGGTGCAATTGTAACAAGAGTTGAAAATTTGTATAATGGATTCTTTACTAGTTCTAACGGTACACCTTCTATTTTGACCAAAGTAAATGGAATAGAATGGGAAATTAACCATCAAATTACTAGTCTTCCTGTGAAAGAGCGTATTGAAAAGTTAGAAGGGGTAATTAACGGTATATCTCAAACGGGCTCCTACAATGATCGAATCAGTAATTTAGCAAAGTTGGCTTTTGCGAATGGTACGGTTATTGTTGCGGATAAAGTTGTTCCTGCTGATACCTTGGTCAAAATTAAGTTAACGACAGCAATTGATAGTAAAACAGCACGAGTTGGTGACGTTGTGACTTATCAAGTAGCTGATGATGTATTGGTCGATGGAGTTTTGGTGATTGCCAAAGGTGCTGATGGCATTGGGCAAGTGACCAAAGTATCACAAGCACAAAATTTTGGTCGCGATGCGAAGCTTGAAATAGATTTTACATCATTGAAAGCCATTGATGGTTCTACGGTAACTACATTTTTAGGTGAAAAGGCGAAGAAAGAAACACAATCTATGACGATGGCCGCTGGGGCTTCGGTAGCAGGTTTGGCTATATTAGGACCTGTTGGAATAGTCGGTGGTATATTTGTCAAAGGGAAGGACGCTAAAGTTGATGAAGGTGCCGAAATCTATATTCAAACAAAATTAGAAAATATTGTTCACGGTGTCCAAGCACAAGCTTTATAAAATACCAATATTTAGAATTAAGAAACCACAAAGACGCAGAGAAAAGAAAACAATTTTGCGAACTTTGTGGTTTTCTACATATTACCGATGGTTTTAGGGAAGGAAATAAGGTATATTTGTAGAATAGAGAAAAGTTAAGAATTATTTCTTAGCTTTTTAACTGATAATAGCAACCTCTAAGTAATTTGCTTAGATTAGAATAGGAGAAAGTATGGTAAAGCAAACAAAAATTCTTTGTGGATTGATTACCTTATCTACAGTTTTAGGTCATTGTGTAGTAGGGCAAGCAGCAGAAAATATCAATGAACCAATTACTACTCAGCAAACGACCAGTGATAATAGTGTTATACCAGAAGTGAAAGCCGAAGAGGTTTCCAAGGATAAAGCTAAAACGAAAGAAGAATCGAAAGACAGTAAAAAGAAGAAAAAGGATAATAAGGATAATAAGGATAACAAAAAAGAAGAAATAAAAGCTCCATTGTCACCAGCTCCGGTTACTATTGAAGGTGATGATATTTCCTTTGATAATGCAAGTGGTGACGTTTATGCAAAAGGAAACGTGATTATCAAACAAAACCCAGCGACGGTTTATGCTGATGATGTTCGTGGTAATACGCAGCGTACAGAAGTTCAGATAGACGGTAAAGCCAAGATTACGCAGCCTGGCGTGAATTTAGATGGTTATTCCACCTTCTATAATTATCAAGCGCATACGGGAAATATGGGGAAGGCAAAAGGAATTGTCGACTATGAAAAGCATGTGCAAGGCGAGCGTATCGAATTTTTGCCTGATGAGTATATCATCTATAACGGTACTGTGACGAAATGTCCCGCTAAAAAGCCAGACTACCATATGCGCGCCAAGAAAATTGAGATTTGGCCAAATGATAGAATGGTTGCGTATGACGCACAGTTTTTGATAAAAGACAAAATTATTTATTCTACACCGCGCTATGAAACTAAAATTGGAACAAATAAAGAAGAAAACAGCCCTTTCCCAAGAATTGGTTATGACAGTGATAATGGCGTTTATATTATACAAAATTTCCAAGCTCCACTATCAGATAGTATTACTGCAGAGGCGAATATTGGGTATTATAGTAAGCCAGGTTCTAAAAATGACTATCGTATTACGAAGCACGATCCGAATTACACCTTTGCGATAAAAGCAGGTGATTTCCTAGATGATGACGACAATTGGATAAAAAAGGAGCCAGAGTTTGACTTTACGTATGCTACCAAGCGGATAGCAGGAACTGCATGGAAATATGATTTTAATGCAATTTATGGTAAATGGAAAGATGATTACAAAACTAGCTGGCATCAAGATTATACTTTATATTTTAGCCGTGATCCGATTCATTTAAGCAAAACACTTAGCTTATCTCTTGGGACAGGGTATGAAATTGTAAAAGAATCTTATGATGGCTCACAAATTAATACCATGAAATATGATGCTACTTTTAGCAAAAAAATCAACAATAGAATCAATGTTTACACCGGATATCACTATACAAAAAATAATGATCAAAATTCGTTATTTAATTACAGTAATTCAAATGTCGGTGAAGAACTTGCAAGCGGTATTAGTTATCGCTTTGACGGGAAAAATACATTATCTGTTAGTCAAAGTTTTGACTTAGTCAATGGGAAATTAGCTGATATGTATTATACTTGGTATCATAATTTGCATTGCTGGGATATGAATTTAACGTATCATAAAGATTACGATGGTAAGGATGATAGTGTCCATGTGAAATTTAACGTAGTGCATTGGTAAAGGAGAAGACCGTGAAAAGTGATTTAGCAGTTGTAATCAATCAAATGCAAGAAAAAAAAATTCTAGTTATTGGAGACATGGTGGCTGATGTATATTTACATGGCAAGATTTCGCGTATTTCCCGCGAAGCGCCAGTTTTAGTACTAGAACAGGCTGAGGAAAAGATTGTCGCTGGTGGTGCTGCCAATGTTGTTCATAATGTTGCTACGTTAGGCGGTGCAGTGTGGGCTGTCGGTTTATTGGGGCAGGATCAAGCGGGTGAAGGCTTAGCGCAGATCCTTGCAGAAAAAGGAGTCCATGTTGATGGGCTTCTTTCTGTAAGCAATAGATCAACGATAACAAAAACACGAATCATTGCCGGTGGTGCAGCAACGGTTAGCCAACAAATTGTTCGTATTGATAAAGAAACAAAAATGCCAATTAACCCAACGGTGGAAGCAAAAATAATGAATTATTTGGCCAATATGTTAAAAAATGTAGATGGTGTTGTGATTAGCGACTATGGTAGTGGAACATTAACAGATAGCATTACCAGACAAATTCTTTACAATTGCAAAAAATCTAATATACCATGTATGGTGGATTCTCGGTATAATATTTTAGGCTTTGCAGGGATAGATTATGTAAAGCAAAATGATGCTGAAGCCTCGGCGAATGTAGGTTTTGAAATTGTAAACGAAGATTCTTTATTGGAAGCGGGCGCTATTTTATTAGAAAAAATGCAAGCAAAAGGCATCCTTATTACACATGGAGATAAAGGAATGACCTTGTTTGAAGCCAGTGGCGCAGTTCATAATATCCCAGTATCGAATCGTAGTGAGGTCTTTGATGTAAGTGGTGCTGGTGATACTTGTGTTGCAGCGATGATTTTAGCACTTTCTGCAGGAGTAGAGCCAGCCTTAGCCGCAGAAATTTCTAATATTGCATCAGGAATTGCAGTCCGTAAACTTGGTACGGCAACCGTTAGTGCAGCGGAATTAAAAAATGCGATTGGGGTTTTATAAACAATGGTAATAGCCGAGCAGAATATTGAACTTTGGTGCGAGAAATTGCGTCAGCAAAATAAAAAGATTATTTTTACAAATGGCTGCTTTGATATCTTACATGCCGGTCATGTAAGATATCTAGAAAGTGCGAAGGCGCTAGGTGATTGCTTAGTTATTGGACTAAATAGTGATGCATCTGTGCGTGCACTCAAAGGTGAATCTAGACCAATCAATAGTGAGGAGGATCGTGCAGAAGTATTAGGAGCACTCCGAGCTGTAGACTGCGTTGTCGTTTTTGGCGATGAAACGGCGGAAAATCTCATTGCCAAGGTACGTCCTGATGTTTATGTAAAAGGTGGAGACTATACGATAGAAACGCTCCCTGAAGCAGAAATTGTCTTAGGCTACGGTGGAAAAATTGAACTTATACCATTGGTTACTGGCCGTTCCTCTAGCAATATTATCAATAAAATAAAGTTAGCAGAAGAAAAATAAATATAACAATACTTTAGCCACAATGGTATAAAATAGATAAAAGTAATAGATTTTTGTTTATTTTATATCATTGTGGTTATCGTTATTTTGACAATGAGGTTAACATAAATATGTCGATTAAAAATATTTTGGTTGTAAAACTAAGTGCAATTGGTGATGTCATTCATGCTTTGCCAGTTTCTTATGCGCTAAAAGAAACCTTTCCTGATGCAAAAGTGACTTGGGTTGTGGAGCCGCCAGCGTACGATTTATTAACCAATAATCCATATATTGATCATATCATCGTATTTGAAAAGAAAAAGTTTAAATCAATCAACGGATTTTTCAAGAATTTCCCCACTTTTTCAGATGAACTAAAGAAGATAAAATATGATGTTGTACTTGATTTACAAGGCTTAGGGAAAAGTGCTGTTATTGCGTGGATGAGTGGCGCACCATTAAAATTGGGTTGCTCAAATATGCGTGAGCTGAGCAATTGGGTAAGTAAACCAGTTTGTGGCTTAAATCAAAACGGTCATATCGTGGAACGTTATTTAGACGTAGTCCGTGCACTTGGCTGCAAAGTAGAAAAAGTCGTATTTCCGGTAGAGATAACGGAAAAAGAAGCCGATATAGCAGTGAAACTTATGCGACAAGCGGGAATGGATAGTAAAAACTCTTACGTTGTATTAGCGGTAGGTGCCAACTGGGCAAATAAACGTTGGCCTACCAAGCTTTATGCTGCACTTGTCGATGCGCTGTATGCGAAAAAAATCATACCAGTTGTGATTGGTGGTGGCGTTATCGATAGTAGGTTAGTAGCAGAAATCAATGAAAAAGCTGAAATACCAGCAGTAGATTTAGTGGGAAAAACAACGTTAAAACAGCTTGCTTATATGATTAAAAACGCAAAAGCGGTAGTGGGTGGCGATACTGGGCCAATGCATCTAGCTGCAGGGCTAGGTAAGCCAGTTGTAATGCTCATGGGGCCAACGGATGCGAATCGTAACGGCCCATATGGGCAAGCGCAAAATGCCATTGAAATTACTAGAACGTGTAAACATTGTTGGAAACGTAAATGTAGATTCAATATAGATTGTTTAGAAGAAATTACAGTCAGACAGGTAATGGATCAATTGCAAACAATGATGGAATAGAGGCTGCCAAAAGAGTGGATATAGTTGAAACTAGGAAAGTATCGTAGTATGGAGTGATTTTTATGGTTCGTTTTGGCGTATTTTTTGAAAATATCCAAAAAGATTTAAAGACGTATGTATTTTTGTTGATTTTATTATGCTTATACCGTGGTGCTTTTATTGTGATTATGCAACAATACATTGAGCCACATACCGCCATAAACGAAATAGCCTTGGCGATGTGGGCAGGATTTCGGCTCAGCTTAAAATCGGCTGGCGTTATGGTGCTTATCTCCTTTTTGGTGTGTACAATACCAAATATAATTATGCCTAATCTACATACAGATAGGCTTAGACTTGTGTTAGGATGGATATATATTGCAGTCCTGTCTATTTTATTTCAGGCAAGAATTCCTTATTATAATGCGTTTCATGTAACCTTTAATCAAAATATATTTAATACAATGAATGACGATGTATACGCGCTATTTATCACAATGATTCAGGAGTACAATCTACCAGTGCGGCTTGTAGGCGCAATCGTGATTTGTCTTATTATTTTTTATTTCTTTAAACGTATGTTATACAGTAAAAATTATAAATTGCCTACTTTTTCTACAACCAAAAAAAATCTAGCATTTCGCTTAAGTCTGATTGTGTGTATTCCTATATTTATGGTTTTTATGAGATTTGGTGGCAGTTTTAATTATAACCATTCGATTAATTGGGAAAATGCCGCGATGACCAAAGATACCTTTCTCAATGAAGCTGTTTTGGATGATCCTCAGGCATTATATCGTGCTTATATAGTAAATAAGCGCATGGCGCAAGGCGATCAAGCCAGTGGCATAAATAAAGATAAAATTCGTGAATATAGCAAAATGGTTGCAGGTAACAATATCGAATCAGATAACATAACAGAGTATTTGGTTCGGCATGCAACGGGAGCAAAGATTGCAAAGCCACGGCATATTTTCATTGTCTTGGGTGAAACATATTCACAGTGGCCATTAATGGAAAAATACAGCAAATTAAACATTGGCAATGGGCTAAAAGAAATTATCCAGCAAGACAACGCTGTATATACGAGTACTTTTTTACCAAATAGCTCCTTTACGGCAATGGCGATTACGGCCTTGGTAAGTGGCTTATCCGATGTCTCTATACCTGTCAATTACCAGCAAAGAACTTATGAGAAGCCTTATGCTACAGCAATGGCTCCGCAAATGAAAGAACTAGGCTATAAAGTAGATTTCTGGTATGGTGGTTTTCCATCCTGGGAGAGGATAAAAGATTTTACATTAGCGCAGGGCTTTGATCATTTTTATAGCTGCGCTGACTTTGGTGCTGAGCCCGATAATATATGGGGAACGAAGGATGAATATCTTTTTCAAGCGATTGAAAATAAATTGCCAGAGGAAGAACCTACCCTGCATCTTATTATGACGGTATCCAATCATCCGCCTTATAGTTTAGATCTCGATAAGGCTGGCTTTGATTCGACAAAAATCATCGAAGGATTGCCACCAGAAGAAAGAAATAATCAAGAGTTGATTCGTCAACTTGGCCACTACTGGTATATGGATAAAGTCGTGCATGATTTTATAAGAGAGACCGAGAAAAAATATCCTGATAGCCTATTTATCATTACAGGGGATCATTCAGATCGTGTTAATATTTCAAAAACGCCGACACCATTTGAACAATACACGATTCCACTTGTTATTTATGGACAAGGCATTAACAAGAATCTTTTTCCAAACAATATTGTTGGTGGACAGACCAATATTATGCCGACATTAATGGAACTCATCGCACCAAAAGATTTTACGTATTACTCTATTGCTGACAGTCTAACAAAAGAAAGTAAAGTTGGCTTTAACAATGCATATTGGATTACACCACACGCGATGGGAAAAATAGATCATCCAGAGGACTATCAGTTATTATATGATGCCGATGCAAAACAAATTGAACAGGAAAAACAGTTCGCTGAAGAAAAATTATCAATGATGAGAACGATATCTTGGTGGATGCTTGTGAAGGGCAATCAGCTTTAAGGAGTGCATAACTTGAACATTTTGATTTTATTCTCGCAACCGTGGCGAGTTGGTGGAGCGGAAACTCATGTAGAGGCATTGCTCAAAGGGTTAGAAGAACATACGCTTTTCCTGGCAGTAAATGTTGGTAGTAATGAAGAGAAACTAGCACAGCTCAAACAGAAGTTTCCACGCGTAACTATTGTGATGATACAAGCGCGTGGTGCCAACCCGTTTCGCTGGCAGAAAGATATGAAAATGCTTTGTGATTTGGTAAAACGAGAACAGGTTGATGTGATCTCAGCGCAGCAGAGAACTGCGGGGATATGGGCACATATCATACGCTATTTTACGCAAGTACCTTATACAGTAACGATGCATGATCCTTGGCATCGCGCCATGTTTAAAACAGTATATGCAAAAATGTTTGCCGCTATATTTGTTGTCAGTCGTAATCTTGCCGATAATCTGATTGAAAGCTTTGGTTTTTCCAAAGAAAAAATTTATCAAATTAATAATGGCATTGATTTTAACGCATTTAAACCGATGCAAAAAGAAGGATGTCGACAAAAATTGGGGCTTGAACCAGAGGATGAGATGATATTACATGTCAGCCGACTTAGTAATGTAAAAGGTGCAGTTTCCTTGACAATCATTGAGAGCATGGAACATGTGTTGAAATTAAGATCAAATGCGAAATTGGTAATTATCGGGGAAGGGCCAATGCGAAAAGAAATCAATGATAAAATTGTGGCATTTAATCAGTCTCATGGTGATAAAATTAAAATTTACGATTTTGTTACGAACATTAACGAGTGGTATAATGCGACAGACATTCTGGTTGGTGAAGGTAGAGTCGCAATGGAAACACTTGCTTGCTTAAAGCCAATTGTCGCGATTCGGAATGTCGATACCTTTATTGGGGCGATTCATGAGCAAAATATTGCCTATGCCTGTGATGTGAATTTTGATGGGAGAGATCAAAAAGTTACGGCATCGCACATGGCAGCCGAAATAGAGCGTGCATTTCAATTGCAAGAGAGTGAAAGTCAAAATATTGCTAAATACATTAAAAATCGCTTAAGTCTAGAAAATATGGCAAAGGCTTATTTGGATGTATTTCAGCAAATGAAATAGGAGGGTTCTATGATGAGAAAAATTTTGATCATCAATCGTCTTGGAATTGGTGATGTCGTTGTTACTACACCCTTAGCAAAACTCATCAAGGACAATAATCAAGCAAAGGTAGGTTTCGTCGTTGCAGCAAAATCTGCCGATTTACTGGTCAATCACGATTATATTGACGATGTGTTTGCTTACAGCAAAAGAGACAAACAACAAATCATTTCGGAGATTCGACAAAAAGGCTATAATGAAGCGATCATTATCGATGAACGATTTACTTCAACCTTGATAGCATGGAAGGTGGGTTGCAGGCTGCTAAATAAAGGGTTTGAGATATCCTTAGGGGCGAATCGTTTATTCAAGCGAAGAATGCGTAAAGTAAGGGCAATCGAAGATTTTTCAACCTATATTCAACTGGTAAATCCAGCATTAACCGAATATGAGATAGCGGCTGTATTGGGTAAACCTAATGAAAATAGGAAAGAATATATTGAACAATGGCTCCAGCAGCAGAAACAGAAAAGTGGCAAGATCGTGTTGATCGTTCCGAAGAGTGCAGCACTTAATAAAAATTGGCCAGTTACATATTTTAGTGAGCTGAATCACTTTTTAAATGAAAAGGGCATTATTCCTGTATATATTGGGGCAAAAAGTGATGCGGATTACATAGACGAGATTAAGGGAAAAAAGACAAATGCAGCAGGATTGTTTAGTTTAAGAGAATTGCCAACAATCGCTGAGTCTGCAGCATTTGCTATTTCCGTTTGTACGGGGCCGATGCATATCATCAGTACCGCTAAGGTGCCAACCATTGTTCTATATGGCCCAAGTGATCCTGTGCGCTGGGCGCCATCAAATGCGATTGTTTTGCAAAGCAAATTGCCGTGTGTGCCGTGTGAACGACTTGATTGTACACAAGAAAAAGGCAAAACCTGTATGGATTTGATTACGCCAAATCAAGTGGAAAAAATCATTGTAGAGCAAAGCTGGCTATAACATAGATACTTAGGAGAGAAAATTATGAATTTAAACGACGCGGTATTGAAGCAGCAAACTTTTGGTGAAGTACAATACGCAGAAAAGAAGCCAATCCATATTGCCTTTGGAGTAGATGCTAATTTTATACGTCCCATGGGTGTAGCAATGACTTCTTTGATTGATCACAACCGTAATCAAAATCTTACATTTCATGTATTTGCAAATTCTATCGAAATGGTTGATGTCAATCGGTTAAAAACCTTAGCGGAGACGGAAAATGTTCTCATTCATTTGTGCCAGATCAATCAAAGTATTTTTGATTCGTTGCAAACTACTTGGAATTATACCGTAGCAACTTATAATCGCTTTATCGTTGCGCAGCTTCTATACCCAGAGATTGATAAAGTACTTTATATTGATGCAGATATGGTATGTAATAATAGCTTAGAAGATCTTGTGCATATGGAGTTTGATGGTAATATTGCAATGGTCGTACATGACCAAGGAAAATTTGTTAAGAATCATATGAAAACGTTAAATTTGAAACATGATCGTTACTTTAATGCTGGTATGCTTTATATTGATTTAAAAGCATGGAACGAGAATCAAGTTTCCGAGCAAGCGATAGCATTACTGCAAAAAAGAAATTTTTTTCTGCTTGATCAAGATGCGCTTAATATTCTCCTAGATGGCAAAGCAAAGTTTATTGACCGTAAATGGAATGAGATTTGCAATATGGAGAAAAAATATAGTAAAATTTCAAAAGAGGCTGTACTGGTACATTTTGCTTCACGTAATAAACCATGGCATGTTTGGTGTATCCATCCAGAGAAAGACCTTTTTATTCGCTATGCAAATGCTTCTCTTTGGAAAGATATTCCCTTTTTGGATCAACCACGTAGCTATAAAGAGATGAAAATGATGGGGGCAGCTATGCTGCATCAGGGGAAGTATATAGAAGCATTGTCTTGGTACTGGAAATATTGGAAAGCGAAGAAGAAAGAGAAAAATAGTATATGAGGATGAATTACGATGGAGATTTTTGAAAACGTTATTTTAAAAACAGAAGTAATAGATGAAAACAATACATTTGTAGCGAAAAACGAAGATTTACATATTGCTTTTGGTATCGATGCAAATTTTGCAATCGGTATGGGAGTTTGTATGACTTCAATTATTTTAAATAATCAAAATGAAAGAATAAATTTTCATGTGTTTACCGATGGGATAAACCAAGAAGATATTGAGCGGCTAAAGCTATTAACAAAGTATGAAAATGTAAAAATTACGATTTATTATATTAATAAAGAAGTTTTCAAGAAATTTCCGACCTCTGTGGGGTGGAGCTATGCAATTTATTATAGATTTATTATGGGAAAAGTTTTATATGGACATGTTAATAAGGTTTTATATTTAGATGCGGATGTATTGTGTATCGGATCGTTAAAAGAACTTATAGAAATCAATATGGAAAAATATGTGATTATCGGAATTTGTGATTTCTTAGAAAATTTCCAAACGAGAATGCAAGAATTGTCGATTAAAAATGGAAAATATTTTAATTCTGGGGTAATGTATATTGATGTAAATAGATGGTTTGAAGAAAAAATTTCTGAGCGCGCGATGCAATTATTGATTAAAGATCCTCAGAAGTATAAATCTTTCGATCAAGATGTATTAAATGTTCTTTTAGACGGTAAGGTGTATTTTGCTGATAAAAAATGGGATTACATGTACGATACGATGCGTATGACACACCAATTACCAAAACACATTAGGCTAATTCATTTGACAGGTGACAAACCATGGCAGAGTTGGACACAGCATCATTTTTTGGCAAAGCAGTATAATGAATATATACATAAATCTCCTTGGGGCGATACTGAGCTACAGCAACCTAGGAGTTATAAAGAAAAGCGAAAAATGGCAAAATCATATATGAAAAGAAATGAGTATTTTACAGCTTTGAAGTGGTATTTGAAATATCTTAGCGCACGGCAAGAAGAAAAATAAAGTAAGAGGATTTTAAAATGAAGATTTTTGATCGTATTATATTAAAGATAGAAGCCTTGGACTCTGATAAGCTGTTACAAGAAGATAATATAGATATACATATAGCTTTTGGGATTGATGCCAACTTTGCTCGTGGTATGGGAGTTTGTATCACTTCAATTATTTTAAATAACTTAGACAAAAATATTGCATTTCATGTGTTTACAGATCAGATCAATCAAGCTGACATAGAAAAATTAAAAGAGCTAACACAATATAAAAATGTAAAAATTAAAATTTATTATATAGATAGTAAGGTATTTAAAACTTTGCCGACGACGATGGCTTGGTCCCAAGCAATTTATTATCGATTTATTATGGGGAAAGTTTTATATGGTATTGTAGATAAGGTTTTATATTTAGATGCTGACATATTGTGTATTGGGTCATTAGATGCTCTGCCTCAAGTGGAGATGAAAGAAAATATAATTTTAGCCATTGCCGATCACCCGGCAGGCATTGAAGAAAAAATAAAACACTTATCAATAAAAAATGGAAAATATTTCAATTCTGGCGTTATGTACATTGATATTAATAAATGGAATGACGAGAAAATCGCTGAAAAATCATTGGATCTCTTATTGAAAAATCCAGAGATGTATCAATCTTTTGATCAAGATGTATTGAATGTTTTATTGGATGGAAAAACCTATTTTATCAGTGAAAACTGGAATTATATTTATAATTTGGGCTATATGAACCATGAGTTACCTAAAGGCATAAACTTGATTCACTTTACAGGTGACAAGCCTTGGCAAAGATGGACCGAACATCACTTTATGGTGAAAGTTTATGAGCACTACATTAAAAAATCGCCTTGGTGCGATATTCCTTTATCGGAGCCTTCTCATTATAAAGAAAAACGGAGAATGGCAAAGTCGTATGCAAAAAGAGGAAAGTATATCAAAGCGTTCATATGGTACGGAAAATATCTATGCGCGAGAACTAAAACAAAGTATAGTAAATAGTAGATTGGGAAGATTTCAGGTAGAGAATGAATGATAGTTAGGCGTAGAAATGGTCTGGGGTGTTGATGTATTCCCTGTATTCTAGTTATAGCGCATCTGATGTATAAATATATAGATACTACTGCAGTCGTAGTATCAAAAAAAATTGAATAAATAGTGTTAAATCATTTATATCGCTCAAGATGAAATGTGTTAACAGATTAATTTTTCAAGGACAAGCCGATGGCTTCGTATAAAGATAATGAATCGCAATGAGCTAGATTGAGCTCCAATGGAAACGGTCGGCTCGCAAAATAGAATTTTAGGGGGATCATTATGTCTGAAATCACGATTGTAAGCGGTTTTTTTGATATTGGTAGAGGAAATATGCAAGGATTTGAACGCAGTTCTAACAAATATGTAGAGTATTTTAAATTCTGGGCGAGAATGAGAAATAAGCTTATTGTATATACAGATAAAATTACCGCTGAGCAAGTGCTAAAAATACGGGATGAATTCCAGTTGCAAGATAGGACAAAGGTTATTATTGTTGATGATGTGTATGCGCTGGAGCCAGAAGTATATCAAGAAATTCAAACTGCTTTAGCAAATGAAGAAGCGGTTAACTTTAGAACTTGTCCTAAAAATCCAGAGTCTTGGAATCCGCGTTATGATTACGTTACCTATTTAAAACCATATTTTGTTGCCGATGCGGTACAAAAAGGCTATGTGGACGGTATGGTTGCTTGGGTAGATTTTGGCTATAATCATGGTGGAGAAAATTGTATCTATTCTACGGAATTTGATTTCCTATGGTGTTATGATTTTTCACCTAAAATTCATTTGTTTGCAATGGAAGCAATTGATGATATGCCTGTGTTTGAAATTGTCAGAACGATGCGGGCGTATATTGCTGGCGCAGTGATGGTAGCCCCTGCAAATTTATGGATTGATTTTGCTAGACTATACAGAGATGCAATGCTGCATTTAACGCATTGTGGTTTTGCCGATGATGACCAAACCTTGTCGGTTATGGCATATCGGGCAAAACCTGAATTGTTTGAAATTCATCCCGTCGATGATTGGTTTATCGCGATAAAAGAAGTGGGCGGTACCCACTTGACAAGGGCAACCAAGGTCGCCTATAAAGAATCCAAAAAGCGAGCAAAGTTCTTTTGGCAGGATGGAAATTATTTAGATGCGATGAAGTGGTATGGAAAATATGCTAGAGAAAAAATGCAAGCAAAACTATAAGTTGAGGATAAGAGTGATGGATATATTTGAAAATATCATTTTAAAAGTAGAACAATTAAATGAACAGACTAGTTTTGAGGAAACAAAAGCCGATTTTCATGTTGCCTTTGGTATTGATAAAAATTTTGTTAGAGGTATGGGCATCTTAATCGATGCACTTCACGTACATAATCCAGAAGAAAAAATCGTAGTGCATGTTTTTACCGATGGAATCAATCAAAGTGATGTAGATAAGTTAAAAAAACTTACTGCGCATGAAACGATTATAATCAAAATTTATTATATTGATATCAATGCCTTTAAAAATCTGCCAACGACTTTAGCGTGGTCCTATGCTACTTATTATCGTTTTATTATGGGAAAAGTTTTATATGGAATTGTCGATAAAGTATTCTATATTGATGCAGATATTTTGTGTATCGGGCCGTTGTCCGAGCTAAAGAATATAGATATGCAAGAAAATATTGTGCTAGCAATTAGTGAAGAAGGGCAATTTAATGTAAAGCGCCTTGGCTTAACCCAAGGAAAGTATTTCAATGCTGGTGTTTTATATATTGACATTAATAAATGGAATGACGCCCAGATCGCCGAAAAAGCAGTCAGCTTATTACAAGGAGATCCAGCAAAATATACCTATCTTGATCAAGATGTCTTAAACATTCTTCTCGACGGAAAAACACGATTTATTGATAGAAAGTGGAATTATCTTTATGATATGCGTAAGATGAATAGTCAGCTTCCAGACGGCGTGATCTTGATTCATTTTATTGGTGATAAACCTTGGCAACAATGGGCTCAACACCATTTCATGGTCAATCTTTATCATCAATATGCAGCAAAATCACCTTGGGCAGATGTTTGCTTGGTAGAACCACGTCATTATAAAGAGAAAAAAAGAATGGCAAGGTCTTATGCTAAAAGAAATATGTATATGGATGCTTTGTATTGGTATGGTAAATACGCGGTGTCGAAGATAAAAGCAAAATTTTAAGTTTAGAAAGTTGATATGTGGGTGAAAAGCATGACGGAAATTACAATCGTAACTGCATTCTTTGATATAGGAAGAGAAAAATGGCAAGGTTTTCAACGGAGTTCTAATAAATATGTAGAATACTTTGAATTTTGGGCAAGACTAAAGAATAAACTTGTTGTTTACACAGATAAAGCAACCGCTGAACAAGTATTGAAAATAAGAGATGATTTCAATCTAAAAGAACGAACAAAGATTATCGTTATTGATGATGTGTATGCGCTTGACGAAGAAGTTTATCATCAAATTGAAAGTGTTTTATCGAATAAAATTGCAGTAGATTTTAGAATGCGTCCGAATAGTCCGGAATCTTGCAATGCGCGATATAATTATACTACTTATTTAAAACCGTATTTTGTTGCAGATGCTGTAAAAAATGGATATGCCTCTGGGATGACTGCATGGGTAGATTTTGGTTATAATCATGGTGGAGAAGTATTAACCAACTCTTCTGAATTTGATTTTTTATGGTGTTATGATTTTTCTCCTAAAATCCATTTATTCACAACAGAAGATATAGATGATATGCCAATTTTTGAAGTTGTAAGGACAATGCGCGCTTATATTCAAGGATCAATTATGGTGGCACCTGCAGAATTATGGAGAGAATTTGCCGATTTATATAAAGAGTCGGTATTAGATTTAGCGCATTGTGGTTTTGCTGATGATGATCAAACATTGTCACTTATGGCTTATAAAAAAAGACCAGATTTGTTTGAACTCCATGAAGTTCAAATTTCTTTTGATGCCTTAAAAAAGTTTGGAAATGAAAATTTAACAATAAGAAATTTAGTTCCATCTTATAAAAATTATAAAAAAACTGCAAAAAAATATTTAAAGAACAAACAGTATCAAAAAGCGTTGACCTGGTATTTTAAGTATGCAAAAGAAAAAATTCTAGGAGGTCAGCGATATGATAAATAAGATATTAAATAATAATATCTTAAATATTAATATCTTAAATAGGGTGATTTATTTTTTTATTTGTGGATATGTGATATTATCTTGTACGGAAGTTTTAGGTGCGGTGCATCTCTTAAGAGTTGCATTATTTTTAGGGGTTATTCGCCTAATGATCAAACCTTTAAAAATAACTATTAATACAAAACATTTTTGGTATATAGCTGCATTTTTACTAGCAATTATTTTTACTATATTTATGAATGGTGGAAATTGTTATGAAGGATTAAGATTTTTGCGTTCAGACTATTTAGGTACGATGATTCCCATGATATGTATTTTATTATTTATAAAAAAAGATCAGGTTAAAAAAATTTTGTTGTGTTTGATCTTCTCTCTTTGTATAACCAATCTCTATGCGTTATGGGAAACCCTTCATGGTATGACTCGTGTGGGGGGCCTAGCAGGAGGTTCTATGCAATTAGGAGGCGCATTGATTTTGATAGTTCCATTAACAGTCTTGTTAATAGTAAATAAAGAGTTTATGAGCACTACATATCGACCCTTTTTAATACTTGCATTATTATTAGAAATTCCAGTTGTATTTTTTAATGCAACTAGAATTGCATGGATTGCATTGCTCATCGTTATACCATTACTTTTATTGCTGGTACAAAAGAATAAAAAAAGGGCAATCGTGTATAGTTTAATTTTAGTAGTTTTGTTTGTGGAAATTGGTAGTGTGATTCCGTATGCGCATGAACGATTAAATGTCATGACTGATAAATCTTATCAGCCGAATTCTGAGCGCATATTGATGTGGCATAGTGCCGGAAATATGTTTAGAGATCATCCACTTACAGGTGTAGGACTAGGAAATTATAAGGAGCAATATCAGGAAAAATATATGTCAGTTTTAGCTAAAGAGCCATATCAAATTCACGCCCATAGCAATATTATGCATTTGGCAGCAACAACAGGTGTAGCTGGCGTAGTGGCATATCTAGCAATGTTCGGGTATTTTTTGTATGAAAGTTTTAGAAAATGGCAGTATAAGAAAAACATAGCACCCCTTATATTTTTTCTGGCTACATTGGGTTTTGTGATCCAAGGAATGACAGATTACAATATTGGATTTATTGGTGTCGTGAGCAAGATCTATTGGATGCTACTGGCGATCTATTTAGTGTTAGATGGAGCTGTTAGTGTAGAGGGTAGGTGAATTTATGGTTTTAGTAAGTGTAGTGATGCCGATATACAATGCGGAAAAGTATTTAGCGCAGGCGATTGAAAGTGTTTTAAACCAAACATTAAAAGAGTTTGAACTTATTTTAGTAAATGATGGTTCAACAGATAACAGTGCAGAAATTTGTGAAGCATATGCAAAAAAAGATGCCCGCATTCAGCTCCTTCATCAATCCAATGGTGGTATCTGTGTAGCTCGCAATGCTGGATTAAAAATGGCAACAGGTGAATATCTTGCATTTATTGATAATGATGATGTATATTTACCAGATTTATTGGAAGAAAACTATTATCTTGCCAAAAAGTATAATGCCGATATCTTGAAATATGGTAATCGATATATAAAACACAAAAAATTTTCATCAGATTGTATTTGCTCTTCGGGAGATTTGGATGAAAAAAGTTTATTGATGATACAAAAGGAAAATCTGAGCGAAAGCTACAGGCAGCTAAATGATACAGATTTGCTCGTATACGTCTGGGATGGCCTTTTTAAGACAGCTCTCATAAAAGAACATCAAATAAAATTTGATGCTTCTTTTAAATATGGTCACGAAGATCGTGTATTCTGCATGCAATTATATCAGCAGAGTCAATGTGTCATCGTCAATCCTAAAATTTATTATCAGCACATCGTATATAAAACATCGACATCGAGAATTTTCTCGGCAGATCGGATAGAGGATACGGAAAGATTGCTTCAGTATGAACGACAATTGTTTGATGCACTCGGTTTAGATGATTTATATCCAGCGTATTGGCAGGAAAGGGTTATGACTTATGTTATTCTAACTTGTAGTATACTGAGGAGCCCTGAAGCGAAATTGTCGTTTGGTGAAATTTTCGCCATCCTGCGTGGTTTAAGAGAAAAATATTATGTTAGACTATCTGCACGCACGTTAGTAAATGCTAACTACAAAAAAAGATTAAAAAATAAAATGTATGCGTGGTTATTTCAATATAATCATTTAAATTTATTGAGCAATGTTTTATTAATTGATAGAAAAGTAAAATATAGTTTGCTTTTATTGAAAAGTTTTATTGGTTTGTAGGCTGAAATTACAACCTTTAAGAATAAGGCGCAATGCGTGGTTATCTTACCATGTGTTGCGTTATTTTTATTTTTTTATAAAAATTATGTTTAAATCTTCTTCACCGCGGAATGTACTAGAGTGAAGGAGGTGATAAGCATGGCAGTTGCAAAAACAAGTCAAAGTGCAAAGCTCATCATCAAAGTGCAAACGAAAACGGATGCAAACGGTGATGCGGTTTATGCTCAAAGAAGTATCAGTAATCTAAATCCAGCTGTAGCCGACAGTGATGTCTATACAGTTGGTACAGCGGTTGCAGCACTACAAAAATATCCAGTAGAAGCTGTAAGTCGTCAAGACGTGGCCGCATTGGTAAACGTCTAAGCTACACAACAAATGACAAGGAAAGGAGGAAATTTAAATGACAAAAAAACTAAACATGGTCTTCAAAACTGACGAAGGCAAAGAAGTAAACATTGCGTTGCCAGATCCAAAAGACGATTTAACAAAAGCCCAAGTCGTAGCCGTAATGGATCAAATCATTGCCAAGGAAATCTTCATTAGCACCAAAGGCAAACTGAGTGCTGTAGTCGATGCCATCATCAAAAGCACTGACGAAGTTTCGTTAGCATAAAAAACGAACCCGAGCCTGTACCAATCTAGCGGTATAGGCTCGGGCTATTTTTGTAGGAAAAAGATATTTGGTATATAGACAAGTATGAAGATTATTTGATTGCCCGAAGTTTAGTTAATTCTGATTATTGGTAAAAAAGGCGTGTGTTTAGAGTATCAATTTTGGCACTAAGGTCAAACAGTCCTTCTTTGCTAGTTGTGTTAACCTCTAAGTTTTCAAGTTTAGCATTTATAACTTCCTGATTGTGTAACAATGCTTTAATTATTTCGGTATTTTCTTGATGTTGACCTTTCATAGTTAAATTTTTAGATTTCATACTAGAAATATCGGATTTCATCTATGTTATCTCAGATTTTACACCAAAAGCATCAGATTTTATCCCCTATAATTCAGACAAAACCAATTCTTGAAATTCTTCATAGATTAGTACATCCTTACTTTCTGTATTAGTAGGTATTTTGTATCATTAGAGACAAATTAGTTACACTGATTTTTAGTTGAAATATAAAATTAATCCTGAAGTAGTTTCAAAAAAAAATGAAATGTAATTATATGTAAGAATAAGTGCGTGGAGTTTATTTTTTTAGCTTTTACAAGTATGTAATTTTGGGAAATATATAAATATTGTAAGTTTGTTTCGAATAGAGAGAAAACATGATATAATAGAATAAATTTGTCTATATTTTTGGGAAAATGTATAATTTTATACAATAGACAACATAAAAATTTTTTGATTAGGAATATGTTAGGATGATGATTTTTGTGTGATGATATAAAATATGTTGATGATAAGATTCCGTTAGTTGAAAAATATGCGTCTTTTATCATGCCAGTGGTATTAATCTTAGCAGATTATATAGCTGTGGTTGCTGCCGAAGGCATTGCTTATTGGTTACGTAAATCTGTAATTGCAATAAATTTTTTCGAATTTAAAATTCCGGATTTCTACTTTTATTTAATTATACCAGCGATTTTTTTGGCTTTTTTACACTTTGGCGATACCTATATTAGGCGTACACCATTTTGGCAATTGGCTGAAGGTATCTTTAAAGCGACGGTCTATGCGATGGTAACGGTAGTTCTCCTTATGTATTTTGGTGGCGTCGCTGGCATGATATCTAGAATATTTGTTGGCTGTTTATGGCTTCTGATATTTATGTTTATCGTATCAAGCCGTTATTTTGTAAAACGAGTTTTAAATAGTTTGGGAATATTGCAAATACCAGTTATCTTTATCGGAGCGGGAAAAACGGCAGAACTCGTATTACAATCTTTTGAAAATGATTCAGGTTTTGGTTATAAAGTGAAAGGTATTATTGATGACAATCCAATATCAAAAAACTTAGCGGCAAGATTTCGTTTGTTAGGTGGATTTGGTGATGCTGAGCAGATTATCAAAAATTCTGAGGTGCAACATGTGTTTATCACTGCTCCAGGTTTGGAAAGAGATAAGCTTTTAGATTTAATTAACAAAGTGCAGCCTCATGTAAAAAATGTAGCCTTCGTCCCTGATCTTATAGGTCTGCCAGTGGGTAGTATCGAAGTTGAAACACTCTTTGATGAAAAAATCATGATGCTAAGGATGCGAAATAATCTAGCAAGATGTTATAATCGTATCACAAAAAAGATCTTTGATATGGTAGTTAGTTTACTAGGGTTAATTGTTATTGTCCCAGTAGGAATAATCATTAGTATATGTATTTATATTACTTCTCCGGGGCCTGTTATCTTTGCCCATCGGCGGGTAGGAAGGCACGGCAGGGAATTTCCTTGTTACAAATTTCGTACGATGGTAATGAACTCAAAAGATGTACTAGAAAAACACTTGTCAGAAAATCCAGAGGCACTTGAAGAATGGGTGAGAGATTTTAAACTAAAAGATGATCCTAGAGTCACTAGAATTGGTGAGTTTCTGCGCAAAACTAGTTTAGATGAATTACCGCAATTACTCAACGTATTAAAAGGCGAAATGAGCCTTGTAGGTCCACGTCCAATAGTGCAGGAAGAAGTAGAACGCTATGGTGACTATATTAACGACTACTACTTAGTTTCTCCAGGAATAACAGGTATGTGGCAGATTAGTGGTAGAAATGACGTAAGTTATGATAATAGAGTGCAGATGGATTCTTGGTATGTACGTAATTGGTCAATCTGGATTGATATTGTTTATTTATTGAAGACCGTAAAGGTAGTACTAGATCGGAAAGGAGCCTATTAAGTATGCTATGGTCAAAATTGGATTAATTATACCAACATTAAATGCTGGTAACAACTTTGAGATTTTATTAAATAGCGTTGAAATGCAAAAGTGCAATTTTTATAGAAAACTTATTATTGATTCTGGCTCTAACGATGGAACTCTTGAAATTGCCCAAAAATATAAGTATGAAATATTATCTATTTCTAAGGCTAGTTTCAATCACGGCGGGACAAGACAACAGGCAATTGAACAATTAGACGATATTGATATTGCGGTGTTTTTGACACAAGATGTTATATTGTATAATGATACTAGTGTTTTTAACTTAGTAAAAATATTAGATAACAAAGAAGTTGGTGCAGTTTATGGCAGGCAGTTACCATATCCTACTGCATCACTACTGTCTGCGCAAGCTAGATTGTTTAATTACCCAGATAAAAGTGAAATAAAATCTTATTTAGATAAAAACAGATTAGGCATCAAGACGGCATTCTTATCGGATTCGTTTGCGGCTTATCGGTGTAGTGTATTGAAAGAAGTGGGGGGATTCCCTAAAAAAGTCATTATTGCAGAAGATATGTATGTCACGGCAAAGATGCTTTTGAACAGCTATAAGATTGCTTATATAGCGGAAGCTTGTGTGTATCATTCACATGATTATAATTTGTTGCAAGAATTTAGACGATATTTTGATACTGGTGTTTTTCAAGCAAGAGAAGCTTGGATACGAAATGCATTTGGTAATGCCGAGGGTGAAGGCTTAAAATTAATGAAAGATCAAATGAGGTATTTATACGAAAAAAGAGCATATTCTGATATAGTAAGAGCTGCATTAGTTAATATAGTTAAACTTATAGGTTATCGGGTGGGAATCCTTGAAAAGTATTTACCAATATGGTTAAAAAAAATATGCAGTGGTCAAAGTTATTTTTTTAGCAGAGAATAGCTAGATTTGTTTGCACTAGAAAGGGGCATATCGCATGATAAAAAAAGGAATTATATTAGCGGGTGGATCAGGGACTCGGTTATATCCATTAACAAAAGTCGTTAGCAAACAGTTGATGCCAATTTACGATAAACCAATGATTTATTATCCATTAAGCACCTTGCTTTTAGCGGGCATTAACGATATTTTAGTCATCACAACACCACAAGATGTGGCACTGTTTAGAGCTTTGTTGCAGGATGGCAGTCAATGGGGGATAAATATCCAATATGCGGTTCAACCAAGCCCGGACGGATTGGCGCAAGCTTTTATTATCGGTAAAGATTTTATAGGGAATGATGGCTGTGCACTTATTTTAGGAGACAATATTTTTTATGGACACAGTTTAGCCAATGCAATGCAAAGAGCAACGAATAGTGCTGATGGGGCCACCGTTTTTGCTTATTACGTGAGAGATCCAGAGCGTTATGGCGTTGTGGAATTTGATAAACAAGGTACAGCGATCAGTTTGGAAGAAAAACCAGCGAATCCAAAATCGAATTATGCCGTAACTGGTTTATACTTTTATGATAATCAAATTGTCGATATTGCCGCTAATATCAAACCATCGGCACGTGGCGAACTTGAAATTACTGATGTTAACAAGGTTTATCTTGCCCAGAAAAATTTGCGAGTAGAAACCATGGGGAGAGGATATGCATGGCTGGATACAGGAACGCATGAATCGCTTTTGCAAGCTTCTGCTTTTGTGCAAACAGTAGAGCAGCGACAAGGTCTAAAAATAGCTTGTATTGAAGAAATAGCTTATCGTATGGGACATATCGATGCTGAGCAAGTGCTACGCCTTGCTGAACCGTTGAAGAAAAATGACTATGGTCAATACTTGTTGAACCTATTAAAAGAGAAATAGAGGGATATCGTAAATGAAAGTAACGGAAACAGAGCTGAAAGACGTATATATCATAGAGCCGCAAGTCTTCGGTGATCATCGTGGCTGGTTTATGGAAAGTTATTCGAAAACAAAATTAGCAGAGGCGGGTATCGACTGTGATTTTGTACAGGATAATCAATCGTTCTCTGCGCAAAAGGGTACCCTTCGTGGGCTTCATTATCAGTTAAATCCAAAGTGCCAAGCTAAAATGCTACGTTGCAGTAAAGGAGCTATCTTAGATGTTGCTGTAGATATTCGAAAAGGTTCACCTATGTATAAAAAATGGGTAGCCGTGGAATTGTCTGCAGAAAACAAAAAACAATTATTTATTCCTAGAGGTTTTGCTCATGGATTTGTTACTTTGACCGATAATGTTGAAGTCCAATATAAAGCAGATAATTACTATGCACCAGAATGTGATGGTAACATTCTATATAACGATCCAGATATTGGTGTAGAATGGGGTGAAGGTGAATTTATTCTTTCGGAAAAGGATAAAAATGCACCTCTCTTAAAAGATCGTACCAATTTAAACTTTGTTTACGAAAAATAGCGACGAAACCTCGCCGTCAGCATACGCTGCCACCTCTCCTTTCAGGCGAGGCATAAGTAGGCATGCTTTTTATTACGAGAGTTATGTACGTTCCCCTTACTTAGCCTCCCCTAATAGGGGAGGTGGCGACGAAGGAGCCGGAGAGGTTAACGTTCTTACAGAGGAGAGATAACATTATGAAAATCATTGTGACTGGTGGAGCAGGCTTTATAGGTGGAAACTTTGTCCATTATATGCTAAAACAACATCCTACATATCAAATAATCTGTTTAGACTTATTAACTTATGCTGGTAATATGGAAACCTTAGCCCCAGTTATGGATAATGAAAACTTTACTTTTGCCAAAGGTGATATTGCGGATAGATCTTTTGTGTATAGTCTTTTTGAAACCGAAAAACCAGATATTATTGTTAACTTTGCCGCAGAAAGTCATGTGGATCGTTCTATCGAAAATCCAGAAATCTTCTTACAAACCAATGTAATTGGGACAAGTGTACTTCTGGATGCGTGCCGGAAATATGGCATCAAGCGCTATCATCAAGTATCGACAGATGAAGTGTATGGTGACTTACCACTTGATAGACCAGATTTATTCTTCACAGAAGAAACACCGTTACATACATCAAGCCCATATTCTGCATCAAAAGCGTCTTCAGATTTGCTTGTACAAGCATATAATAGAACTTTTAAAGTACCAACGACGATTTCCCGTTGTTCCAATAATTATGGACCATGCCATTTTCCAGAAAAGCTTATCCCGCTTATGATTGCCAATGCATTAAGTAATAAAAAGCTACCTGTATACGGTACTGGCGAAAACGTACGTGACTGGTTATATGTCGAGGATCATTGCTCAGCAATTGATCTTATTATTCATAATGGTAAAATTGGTGAAGTATATAATATCGGTGGGCATAACGAACGTACAAATTTAGAAGTTGTTAAAACCATCCTTCATGAACTTGGTAAAGATGAAAGCCTCATCGAATACGTTTCTGACCGCTTAGGTCATGATCGACGTTATGCCATCGATCCAACGAAAATGCAAAGAGAACTGGGCTGGGCACCGACAACGTTATTTGATGAAGGGATCAAGAAAACAATTCAATGGTATTTAGATAATAAAAACTGGTGGGAACGCATCATCAGTGGTGAATACCAAAACTACTACGAAAAAATGTATAATAATAAATAAATTTAAGGGCGTATCATATACGCCCATTTGTCGTATATTTTATTTTCCGGGGAGTGTCTATATGAAAGTATTAGTAACTGGCGTAAACGGACAACTAGGGCATGATGTGATAAAAGCACTTAATGCACGAAATATTGGTTGTGTAGGTGCAGGACGTGCAGAATTTGATATTACAGATTTTGAGGCGACCAATAAGTTTATTAAAGACTACAAACCCGATATAGTGATTCATTGCTCTGCTTATACAGCGGTAGATAAAGCAGAAGACGAACCAGAGCTATGTCGTAAGGTCAACGTGAATGGCACAGAAAATATCGCAAAAGTATGTAAAGCTATTGACGCGAAGATGATTTATATCAGCACGGATTATGTTTTCCCTGGCACAGGACAAGACTTCTATGAAGTCGATGATAGAACAGGCCCGCTTGGCGTTTATGGGCAAACGAAACTTGAAGGTGAGAATGCAGTTAAGCACATCTTAGAGAAATATTTCATTGTGCGAATTTCGTGGGTATTTGGTATCAATGGGAACAACTTTGTTAAAACTATGCTTAGACTTGGAAAGGATCGTGAAGAGATCAATGTCGTTGCCGATCAAGTGGGTTCACCAACCTACACTGCTGATTTAGCCAAGCTGTTATGCGATATGGCAGCTAGCGATAAATATGGTACTTATCATGCAACAAATGAGAGGATTTGTTCTTGGGCAGAGTTTACCGAAGAAATATTCAGGCAAGCCGGTTATAGTACAAAAGTAAATTATATTCCAAGCTCTGCATATCCAACAAAAGCAATCAGACCATTGAATTCTAGGCTAAGTAAGGTATGTCTAGATGATGTGGGTTTTAATAGATTGCCTAATTGGCAGAATGCAGTGCAAAGATATTTAGGAGAAATAAAAGGATAAGTTAAATGAGATATATAAAGTTATTTTTATCATTTTTGATAGATATTGTTCATAATAGACATTTGTTATGGGAATTAACTAAGAAAGATTTCCAAGAAAAATATTTAGGGTCATATTTAGGATTTTTATGGGCATTTATTCAGCCAACCATTTCAGTATTTATTTTTTGGTTTGTATTTCAAATTGGTTTTAAATCAATGCCAGTAGAAAATTATCCATTTATTTTATGGCTCGTATGCGGTATGTTTCCGTGGTTTTTTGTTTCAGAAAGTATATTAAATGCTACGACATCAATTATTGATAATAGTTATTTGGTTAAAAAAATAGTATTTAGGGTTAGTTTATTACCAATCATTAAAATTATGTCGGCATTTATTATTCATATGTTTTTTATTATTGTTTTATTATTAATGTTTGCTTTTTATGGTTATGCACCGACTATTTATAGTTTACAAGTCATATATTACTTCTTTGCAGCTTTCTGCTTAGTTTTAGGGATATCTTGGATAACAGCTACCTTAACTATATTTTTAAAAGATATAGGCCAATTTGTTGCTATGATGATACAGTTTGGCTTTTGGATGACGCCGATATTTTGGTCACTGAAAACTGTGCCAGAAGGGTATTGGCGGATTTTAAAATTAAATCCATTTTATTATATTATTAATGGATATAGAGATAGTTTTATTTATGGACGATGGTTTTGGCAAGATATGAATTTAACAATCTATTATTGGGGAATCACAATAGTTGTATTGATTTGTGGTGGCGTGCTATTCAAAAAATTAAGACCTCATTTTGCTGATGTATTATAGTGCTTCGAAAAAGGGGACAGACTATGGAAAAAGAAATTGCTATACGAGTAGAAAATTTAAGTAAATGTTATAAAATATATGAAAAACCTATTGATAGATTAAAAGAATCAATAAACCTATTTGGTAAAAAATATCATCATGAGTTTTATGCATTACAAGGGGCTTCTTTTGAGATAAATAAAGGGGATTTTATTGGGATTGTAGGAAAAAATGGTTCAGGGAAGTCCACTTTATTAAAAATGATTACAGGGGTAGTGTCTCCTACTTCAGGGAATATAAAAGTTAATGGAAGAATTTCGGCTCTATTAGAATTAGGAGCTGGCTTTAATCCAGAATTTACTGGATTAGAAAATATTTATATGAATGGAACCATTATGGGGTATAGTCGGGATGAAATGAATGAAAGGCTGGGAAATATTATTGATTTTGCAGGTATAGGTGATTTTCTTAATCAGCCTGTGAAAATGTATTCTAGTGGTATGTTTGCTAGGTTAGCATTTGCGCTTTCCATTAATGTTGATCCAGATATTTTAATTGTTGATGAAGCATTGGCAGTAGGCGATGTAAGATTTCAACAAAAATGTTATGCGAAATTTGAAGAGTTCCGTAAATTAGGAAAAACTATTTTGTTTGTATCGCATTCGTTAGATGTAATAAAAATGTATTGTAGTAAAGCAATCCTTCTAAATGAAGGGAGATTACTTCAAGAAGGAAAACCAAAAGATGTTGTAGATTCTTACTTGAAAATATTGCGCAATTTAGATGAAAAAAATTTCTTAAGTGGTTCACAAAAGAAATCAAGTCAAGATAAAAAGGCTGATTTGTCAGCAATAGATTTAGTTCCTATAGAAAATTCGATGTGGTATAACCCAAATGAGGTTAAATATGGTTTGGGAGGTGCTGAATATGTAAATGTTAAATTTAATGACAAACTTGGACAAATAACTAACACTTTTGAAGTAAGTGATTACTTTTATATTTCTTTAGAATTTTTAGCACTTCGAAATTTTGAAAATCTATATTTTAGTTATGCTATACGTAATATTCAAGGGATAGACTTATTTGTATATAATGGTATACCTGGTTATGAAAATTGCCCTATTAGTGATATTGTCTCTGGAAATCGGTATAAAATTGATATAAAGCAAAAAGCTTTTTTGGTTCCTGGAAATTATACAATATCTATAGCCTTAGCAAAAGAAGAAAATGGAGAGTTTAATAATATTATTATTAGGTACGATGTATTTATTATTAAATTTATAGATAGTAGTAAAAGATATGCTGGAATTTTTTATGATGAGTTTGATATTGGAGTTGAAAAATTAAATTAAAGGGGCAAGAAAAATGTTTGGATTTTTAAAATCAACTTCTAAAGATATTCATGTATGTTGTGATTTCTGTGGAAGTGATGATACCGCAATATTATACAATAAAGCTCGATATGATATGAAAATTGATAATGTAATTTGTAAAAAATGTGGTTTAGTATATATTGATCCACGACCTGATGAAAAGATTATTCGGGATTTCTATAAATCGAGATATAGAGAAATTTATTCAAATACACAACAAGTAACAGAAAAGGCTTTAGAAGATACTCAACATCGTGCAAATCAGCATGTTGAATATTTAAAACCGTACTTGAAAAATGGACAAAAAATATTGGATATAGGGTGTTCGGCTGGAAATTTTCTAAAAACAGTTAGAGAAACTTATTCTAATTGTGAATTAGATGGTATTGAAGCAAATATTGCATTTAGTAATTATGGAAGAGAAAAATATAAATTAAATATATTCAATGGTATGTTAGAAGATTATAATCCAGGGAGAGCGTATGATTTGATTTATATATCACATGTGCTAGAACATTTTTCAAGTCCTAAGAGAGCACTTTCGTTAATATCTAACTTATTAGATGAAAATAAATACTTATTTATAGAAGTTCCAACGATATTTTTTCCATATGTTAAATTAGATTTCTTTTTTCAAGATGCACATCTTTATACTTTTTCGCCAAATTCTATATCAAATTTATTAATTTATAATGATTTTGAAGTGGAAAAAATTGAGTCAGTAGAATGGTTTATGCGAATTATTGCAAGAAAATCTAAAAATGTAAAAAAAGAATACACATATGATAAATACTATGATATTTATAAACATATACACGAATTTAAACATGAATAGGGACTATATTAAAAATACAATTAAACTATTTTTACGATAGATATGATAGCCTTTATTTACGAGGTAAACAATGAATCTTTTAATTAGGAGAATTAATAATGACAAATAAAAATTATATTATCGCTGAAATTGGATGCAATCATAAAGGTGATATAAATATCGCAAAAGAAATGATTAAAATAGCGGCTGAGTATTGTAAAGTGGATGCTGTTAAATTTCAAAAAAGAAACAATGTTGAGTTATTAAGTGAAGAAGAATACAATGCGCCTCATCCTAATCCAGCAAATTCTTATGGCGAGACATATGGTGAGCATAGAGAAGCTCTTGAATTTACATTAGAAGAGCATCAAGAGCTAGTGAAAACGTGTGAAGAATGGGGAATTGAATATAGCACTTCGGTATGGGATATCACTTCTGCAAAAGAAATTAGTATATTACAGCCTAAATTTATAAAAATACCATCTGCTTGTAATTTGAATTTTAGAATGTTAGAAGTTATTGCAAATGAGTATAAAGGAGAAATACATCTTTCAGTGGGAATGACCAATCATGAAGAAGAAGATAAAATTATTGATTTCTTTAAAAGGCATGGTAGAAATAAAGATGTAGTTTTATATTCTTGTGTATCTGGTTATCCGGTACCGTTTGAAGATCTATCATTGCTAGAAATTACTCGATTAAAGAAAAAGTTTGGTGACACTGTAAAAGCGATTGGTTTTTCAGGTCACCATTTAGGGATTGCTGCTGACATAGCCGCATTGACATTAGGTGCTACTTATTTTGAAAGACATTTTACATTAGATCGTACTTGGAAAGGTACCGATCACGCTGCTAGCTTAGAACCAGATGGTATGAGAAAATTAGCTCGTGATATTCATAATGTATCTAAAGCATTAACTTATAAATGCGAGGAGATTTTGGACATTGAAAAAGTGCAACGAGATAAACTTAAAAGAGAATTCAAATAAGAGAAATATTGTTGCTTTTATACCTGTGCGTGGAGGTAGTAAAAGCATCCCTTTGAAAAATATTCGTCCATTTTGTGGTAATCCTTTGGTTTACTGGACGATAAAAGCAGCTTGTGAATGTGAAAAAATAGATAGAGTTTATATTGCCACTGATGATGAACGAATAAAAAAAGTTGTGGAAAATTTCCAATTTAGTAAAGCAGTTGTGATTGATAGAGATCCTTCAACGGTAACAGATACAGCTTCTACAGAATCAGCGATGCTTGATTTTGCTAGTAAGTTTGATTTTGATGATATTATTTTGGTACAAGCGACAAGTCCGCTATTAGAATGCGATGATTTAACTGGCGGTATAGAAAAATATTTTTCTGATAAAGCAGATAGTTTGTTATCTGTAGTACCACAAAAACGGTTTATATGGAACCCAAACGGGAAATATGCAAAATCAAACAATTATGATCCGTTGAGTCGCCCTAGAAGACAAGAATTTGATGGTTATTTTGTTGAAAATGGAGCTTTTTATATTACCTCAAAAGAAAGACTACTAGCTACAAATTGCCGTTTATCAGGCAATATTTCGGTTTATGCCATGCATGAGGATACCTATTTCGAAATCGATGAGCTGTCGGACTGGTTTATTTCCGAAGATATTAAGAGAAATAGATTAAATACCAATGAAAAATATAATTTTGATAACATCAATTTATTGATTTCTGATATTGACGGCGTTCTAACAGATGCAGGGATGTATTATAGTACAGATGGTAGTGAATTAAAAAAGTTTAATACCCGGGATGGCAAAGGGTTTGAACTTTTACATAATGCTGGGTTGAAAATTATGTTATTGACATCAGAAGATATTGAAGTAGTGAAGCGTAGAGCAGAAAAGTTGAAAGTTGATTATTTATTTATGGGCATAAAAGATAAAAAAGCTTTCTTAGATAAGTTCTTTTTAGAAAACACTGATTACCAGTATGATAAAACAATTTATATTGGTGATGATATTAACGATAAGTTATCAATGGAAATGGTTGCTTTTGCTGCAACTCCCCATAATGGACACGATGAAGTCAAAAAAATCGCAAAATATATTTGTGAAAAAGATGGTGGAGGTGGATGTGTAAGAGAAGTGTGTGACATAGTTTTGAGGACTTTAAAAAATAAAAAGTAAGTATTTTCTCATAAAGTTGGTGTTTAGCATGAAAAAGGTTCTGGTTTTTTCTTATTTACCAAGACATTTAAAAAAAATATTATCTGTTGTAAAAGAGTTTTTAAAAGATAATCGAATTGAAGTAACACTTGTTTTTATGACACAGGAAGAACGAAAAATCGCAATACAAGAAAATATTCCCTATAAAATGCTAGATGAGTTTACATCAAAAAAACGTATGCAAGACTTTGATTTAGCTTGGGGGATAGAACCTTTGATTCATGCAATAGAAAGTATTAAGCCAGATTTATTTATTGCTATGGAAGTAAATTATATTTTACGCAATGCGATACGATTTTGTAAATTGAATAGTATTCCAAATATAGTAATTCAGCATGGAACACCAAATGATTTTTCATTACATGCTTTTGCGCCTTTTGAAGGTGATTGCTTTTTAGCATGGGGTGAGTTCACAAAAGAATATTTAATAAAAAATTATGTTGATGAAAATAAAATTATATTAACTGGTGGAATTCCTTTTGATGGGTTAAGAGAAATAATTCCCAATAGAAAAAATATTGCAAAAGAAATAGGTTGTGATCCTACTAAGAAGTGGTTTGTTTTTACTACACAAGGTACTGGTGCTGGAGGAAAACCTTCATATGAACAAATTTATGATGGTGTAGTAGAGACCGCTAAATTTATTTCACAATGTCGAAGTAGTGAGTTGATTTATCAAGTTCATCCTAATCAAGATATTAAAGAAATTCAAGAAATACTTAATACTGTTGATTCGAAAAATTGTTATGTTACTAAATATAATTTTACAGAAGAGTTGATTGCAGCATCTGAAGGCATGATTACTTTTTTTTCTACTACAGCTATTGATTGTACCTTGTTAGGAAAGCCACTTTTATTAATCAATCTTAATGGCGATGAAAATTTTTTACCTTTTGCTAAAATGGGTGCAGCCTTTTTGGCTATAAGTAAAACAGAAATAAAAGATGTTTTTCAAAGAATGTATAATGATAGTAGTATATTAGTTGAAAAACAAAAAAAAGCAGCGAAATATGTAAACTTTAAAAATGATGGAAAGGCTTTAAGTCGGGTAATGAAAGTTTGCTATCAAAAGTTGAAAATATAAATGGTATGAGGTTTGAAAATGAAAAAGATATCGCTGATAATAATAAATAACAATGCTTATGAATATTTGCCTAAATTGTTTAATAGTATTCCGCATGATGTTAAAGAAAAAATAGAAATTATTTTAATTAATAATTACACTGTTGATTCCAATTTAAATGATATGTGTAATTTGGACTGTAATGAAGTTTATAATTTTGATGAAACAATATATAATAAAGGCATTTTATTCAATAAAGGTGTAGAATTAGCAAAATCTAAATATGTGTTGTTTGCACATGCTGATATTTATTTTTACTCGGATTTTTTTTATAAAGTATTTGACCTATTAGAAGAGGAAAATAAAGATATTGTTAATTTTGAACAGTTATATGCAGATTATTCTATAATAGGACAAAATGAGCTGTATTTTAATCAATCTTCTAGAACAATATCAATAAGAAAACTTTTTGAAGAACCTATTAAAAAATCGGAATGTATATTAACTTGTTCAGAAGCTTGCTTTTTAATTAATAGTGAACTTTTTAAAACTTTAAAGTTTAATAATGAATATAAAAATAGTTTTTATGAATATGAATTTTTATTAAATGCAAAATTACAAGGAAAAAATATAGTTATTTATGATGATTGTAAAATCGTTCATTATTTTATTGAAGAATACGAAAAAGTAATTGATTTTATTGAAGATAGGAAAATATTTATTGATAAAAATTTTTTCGTATTAAAAGATATTCCTAAATTAGGAGATGCTTATGCTTCTGTTCATTTTGATGTTGGAAGTGGAATTAATGAAAATGATTTTATAGAAAGTCGTATTGATATAAAAAATGATAAAGCTAGGGTTAGATTTAATTTAGAAAATATAAATAATATTGTATTTTTACGATTTGATCCTATTGAAGGTTATTGTTGCTCATATAGATTATTAACGGTAAATACTGATATTAAAAACGTAAAATTTAATGTAATAAATTCTTCATATAACAATGATGATACATATATTTTTTTAAATTTAGATCCAATGGTGGGGATAAATGGAGATTTCACCAATGTTACTTTTCTTGAAATTGAATATGAACTTAGAATATTGGAACTAAGTGATATTTTAAAAGGTATTGAATTGTTAAATCATAAGACTCCCGAATTAGCAAAAATCAAATCAGCATTGAGTGATACCTTAAAAAATGAAGATTTATTGCGTATAAAATCATTACATACATGGAATTGGCGGATTCGAGACTTAGTTATCCCCTGCAATAGTAGACGTAGATTATTTACCAAGTTGATATATAAAATGGTAAATAATCCAGTCACTATACTTGAAAATTTTAATTCAATGAGAATTCGAAAGTTCATTTATTATTTAAAAACCGAAGGGATAATTGGTGTATCTCAACGGATGGAAGAGTATTTAAAAAATACAAAGATAGATTCTGTTAAATTAGATATTATGCATGTATTTTTAATCCAAAAAATTAATGAATGTGAAAAATTAGAATTTCCGAAAGTAGAATCACCCATAGTATCAATTATCATTCCTGTGTATAATCAATTTAGTTATACATATCATTGCTTACATTCTATTTTAAAAAATAGCGGAAACGTGCCTTATGAAGTTATCGTTGCTAATGATGGTTCTACTGATTTGACAACTAAAATCGAAGATGTTGTGGAAAATGTTGTTGTAATAAATAACGATCAGAATATGCATTTTTTAAGAAATTGTAATCATGCTGCTAAGCATGCGAAGGGGAAGTATATTCTCTTTTTAAATAATGATACCCAAGTACAAGCAAATTGGCTTACTACCTTAGTAGATTTAATTGAAAGAGATTCTACTATTGGTATGGTAGGATCAAAGCTGGTGTATCAAGATGGGCGGTTACAGGAAGCAGGTGGAATCATATGGAAGGATGCGGCTGCTTGGAATTATGGTAGATTATCAAACCCAAACAATCCAGAATTTAATTATGTTAAAGAAGTTGATTATATTTCTGGAGCAAGCATTATGATTCAGAAAGAACTTTGGAAAAAAATTGGTGGATTTGATGAACTTTATGCACCAGCCTATTACGAAGATGTCGATTTAGCCTTTGAAATTAGACGGCAAGGTTATAAAGTTATGTATCAACCTCAGTCTATGGTTGTTCATTTTGAAGGTATTTCAAATGGAACGGATACAACAAATGGGCAAAAATCTTTTCAAATAAAAAATAAAGAGAAATTTTACGAAAAATGGAATAATGTTTTAAAGAAAGAGCACTTTAGCAACGGTGAAAATGTTTTTTCAGCTAGAGATAGATCAAAAGATAGAAAAACAATATTAGTAATTGATCACTATGTACCTACCTTTGATAAAGATGCAGGTAGTCGGTGCCTTTATATGTATATTAAGTTATTTGTCAAACGAGGCATGAGGGTGATTTTTATTGGTGATAATTATGCTGTAAATGAACCATATACAAGTTGTTTACAACAACTTGGGGTGGAGGTTTTATATGGAGAAGATTATTCTAAAAATTGGTTAAAATGGCTTCAAATAAATGGATCGAAAATAGATTATGTTTATACACTTCGTGCACATATATCTATAAAGTACATTGACTATTTGAAAAAATATACTAAGGCAAAAATTATTTATTTTAATGTAGATATGCAGGATTTACGTCTGTATAGACAATATGAAATTACTGGGAATGATGTTTATCTAAAACAGGCTAAAGAAGCTGAAAAGTTAGAACGATTCATATCGGAAAAGGCAGATGTACTGCATGTTGTTAGTACATATGAAGAAAAACTTCTTAATGAGCGTTTTCCAAGTAAGTTAGTTAGAACTATTCCAATATATATTTATGAAAATCTTGAGTTGTCGCCGAGAAATATATCTGTTACTTCAGGAATTTTGTTTGTTGGTGGATTTCAGCACCAACCTAATGTCGACGCTGTACTCTGGTTTTATGAGAATATTTTTCCTGAACTATTGAAGCACCAACCTAATTTAATATGGTATATAGTTGGCTCAAAACCACCAGAATCTATAAAAGTTTTAAATGGAGAACATATTGTTGTTACTGGCTATGTTAGTGATGAAGAACTAAGTGAATATTATGCTAAATGTCGTCTTGCTGTTATGCCACTTGCGTTTGGTGCCGGAGTTAAAGGAAAGGTTGTTGAAGCAGCATATTATGGAATACCAATGGTCACAACCTTGATTGGGATTGAAGGATTAAGTAGAGAAGAAGATGCTTTCATAGTTGCTGATATGGATGCAACTATGATAAATACTATTTTAAAAGTATATACTGATGATAATGAATTGCAAAAATTGTCAAATAATGAAAGAAAATTTATTCGAAATCATTTTTCTTTAGAATGTGCTGACAGGGTGATTGAAATGGATATAAATTAAACTATATTTAATATTAAAAATGAGAGGAAGCTGTGAAATGGGAAAATCAGCAATAATTACAGGAGTTATGGGCCAAGATGGGGCTTATTTATCACAACTGTTATTAAACAAAGGATATAAGGTATATGGATTTATAGCACGGAGGAGTACTCCTTCTGATTGGAGACTTCAATATTTAGGGATTGATAAAGAAGTAGAATTGCTTGAAGGTGATTTGACGGATATATCTTCTTTAGTACGTGCGATGCAATATGCAAGACCAGACGAAGTATATAATCTTGGGGCACAAAGTTTTGTGGCAACTTCATGGAAACAGCCCATTCTTACAGCACAGTCTACAGGATTAGGTGTATTGAATGTTTTAGAAGCAATCCGTATGAATAATATAAATACTAAATTTTATCAAGCATCAACAAGCGAAATGTTTGGTAAAATTCAAGAACCTATGCAGTCTGAAACAACTCCATTTTATCCACGTAGCCCATATGGTGTAGCGAAATTATTTGGGCATTGGATGACGATAAACTATCGTGAAAGTTTCAATATGTTTGCGTGTAGTGGTATTTTATTTAATCATGAATCACCACTTAGAGGTATTGAATTTGTTACAAGAAAGGTAACCGATGCGGTTGCAAGAATTAATTTAGGTCTTCAAAATGAACTTAGATTAGGAAATATTGATGCAAAACGCGACTGGGGGTTTGCGGGCGATTACGTAGAAGCTATGTGGAAAATGCTTCAACAAGAAAAACCAGATGATTATGTAGTTGCAACGGGTCAAACGACAACTGTTCGAGATATGTGTAATATAGCATTTAATCATGTTGGCTTGGAGTATCAAGAATATGTGAAGATTGATCCTAAGTTCTATCGTCCAGCGGAAGTAGAGATATTGCTTGGAAATCCTAGAAAAGCTAAAGAAAACTTAAATTGGAAGCCTAAAACTAGCTTGGAAAAATTGATTCATATGATGGTAGATGCAGATATGATCAGGGTAAATAATGAATTAAAATTGAAGTAATAATTTTTCGGGGATGATATGATGAAAATTTTAGTTACAGGTGCTGGTGGTTTTGTTGGTGAATATTTAGTTAGAGAATTAATGAGCCGCAAACATGATATTGTTGCCATAGGATTACATACTAGTGCTTTTCTAAAAAAAAATAATATTCCTATGTATAAAGCAAATATCCTCGATTTTGAAGCAATAAAACTCTGTTTAAAGAAAGAACGACCGGATGGAATAATACATTTGGCTGCTCAAAGTAATGTTCAGGCTTCGTGGGATAAGCCAACGTTAACAGTGGATGTCAATGTCAATGGTACAATTAATGTATTAAAGGCCATTGCAGAAGTTTATCCACAAACTAGATTTCTAAATATCGGTTCAAGTGATGAATATGGGATAACTGCGAAAGTTGGAAAACCTCTTACTGAGGATATGGTATGTTTGCCCCAAAATCCATATTCAATCAGTAAGCTTTGTGCGGAACAAATGGTTTTGCAATTAGGGAAAAAGTATAATGTAAATGTTATTCATGTTCGACCATTTAATCATTTTGGGCCAGGACAACAAATAGGTTTTGTGATAAGTGATTTTTCCAGTCAGATTGCTAATATTGAAAAAGGAAAAATTGAACCTGTATTACGCGTAGGAGACTTAAGTTCTTGTCGTGATTTTACTTTTGTGAAGGATGTAGTTCGAGCTTATGTATTGTTGATAGAAAGTAATAGAGCGGTTGGAGTATATAATATTTGTTCAGGAAAAGCACAAAGCATTGAGGGGATATTACAAAAGTTAGTTGGGTTATCTAATTTGAATATTCAAATTAAGAAAGATGAAAAAAAATTTAGACCAGTAGAAGTTCCTTTTTTTGTCGGTTGTACGGATAAACTGAAATCAGTTATAAATTGGCAGATTGAAGATGATTTTGAAACAAATTTAGCAAAAACGTTAGTTTGGTGGAGAAAACAGTTATAAAAGGAAGAATCAAAAAAGAAAGTTTTATTTAAAGGGGCTGAAGTAAAGTGAAAATCATTATTCTTGCAGGTGGCGGCGGGACGCGTCTTTTTCCTCTTTCACGCAAGTGTATGCCAAAACAGTTTTTGTCAATTGATAAAGAAAATTCACTTTTAGGTGAAACTATTGGACGATTTATAAATTTAATTAAACCCTCTGATATTGTTATCGTAACAAACCAGAATTATGTGCATCATGTAAAAAATCAATTAATAAATTGTAATGCAGGGGAAGCGCATATTGTTTTAGAGCCAGCCTCACGTAATACTGCTCCGGCCATTGCCTTGGCTGCTCAATATTGTATAGATAAATTAGGTTGTTACCAGGATGAAGTGATGTTTATTTCTACTTCCGACCATATTATCCGTCCAGCGGTAGCATTTCAAAATGCAGTAATGAAGGCAGCTGAATTTGCAGCAAAAAAACACGTTGTTACTTTTGGTGTGAAACCGACAAGCCCAAAAACTGGATTTGGTTATATTGAAGCGGGCGAAGAACTAGATGGTGCATACATAACCAATTCTTTTAAAGAAAAACCAGATTTTGCAACTGCTCAAAAATACATGGAAAGTGGAAACTATTATTGGAATTCTGGACTTTTTGCTTTTAGAATTGACTGCTATTTGGAAGAGATTCGTCAATATGCAAAGGAGATTGATGTTCAATTACAAGATACCTACGATCAAACTATGAAAAATTTTGTAAATATGCCTGATATTTCAATTGATTATGCTATTGCTGAAAAATCTAAAATAGGTGTGACCATTCCTTTAAATTTGTACTGGAATGACGTAGGTTCATGGGATGCCATTTATGAAGTATTAGATAAAGATGCAGATGGTAATGCTATAAAAGGAGATTGTATTGCGATTGATTGTCGTGATAACTTGATTTTTGGGCAGAGTCGTTTGATTGCTGGTATTGGGTTAAAAGATGTAATGATTGTCGAAACACCAGATGTTATTCTCGTAGCGCAAAAAGGAGAATCACAGAAGGTGAAAAAATTGGTTGAGACTTTAAAACTGCGTGGTCGCAAAGAAGCAGTAGAGCATACAACATTATATCTTTCATGGGGAAAGGTATCTTTACTTGGCGAAGGTACTGGTTATAGAATGAAAAAATTGGTAATTAGTCCGGGAGAAGGGTTATCGTTAAAGATGCATTATCATCGCAGTGTGCATTGGGTTATAACTAGAGGAACGGCAGAAGTTACAATTGGAGAAACGACGCAGATGCTTCATGATAATGAAAGTGTCTTTATTCCGAAGACAACCCAATATAGTTTGAAAAACCCAGGGAAAATTTCTTTAGTAGTAATCGAAGTTGAAAATGGTGATTATTTGGAAGAAGATGATATAGTATATCTAGGGTAGAAGTGTGTGGGGGCGTTTAAATGTTATTTAGTACACCGTTATTTTTGTTTTTATTTTTACCGGTAGTATTGTCATTATATTTTGTTGTTAGGGCTGAATTAAAAAATCTAACCTTGTTTGTATGTAGTTTAGTTTTTTTCCTTTGGGGAGAACCTGTTTTTACATGGATTATTTTAGGAAGTTCTATTTTTGATTGGAGCTTATGTCATTTTATTAATAAAGAGAAAATTAATTGCAAAATAAGGCTTATACTAGCCATTATAGCGATAGCGTCTAATATTGGTATTTTGATTTATTATAAATATGCTAATTTTATTATAAGTAACTTAAATGAGTTGTCACATTCTTTGGGTTTTAACGAAATAGCAGCTCTTAATATTATGTTGCCATTAGGTGTTTCGTTTTTGGTTTTTGAAAAAATTACATATATTGTTGATGTATATAAAAAAATTGGCAATCATAGTAAATCTATTCTTAATTATCTAACATATGTTTTTTTGTTTCCGAAATTATTAGCGGGGCCTATTGTAAAGTATCATGAAATTGAAGGACAGCTTAAAGAACATAAGGCATCGTTTGATAGAGTGAGCAATGGGATGTTTCGTTTCATACTTGGGCTTGGTAAAAAAGTATTTATTGCTGATACAATGGCTGAATTTGTAGATGTGATTTTTGCTATGCCAGCAGAAACAATTGGAGCAGGAAATGCATGGCTAGCAGCCATTTGTTTTACAATGCAAATCTATTTTGATTTTTCAGGGTATTCTGATATGGCAATTGGGATTGCACAAATATTTGGCTTCTCATTACGAGAAAATTTCAACATGCCATATTTATCACAAAATTTCACAGAGTTCTGGAAAAGATGGCATATATCATTATCAACATGGATAAAAGAATATGTCTATATTCCGTTGGGGGGGAATCGTGTATCTAATGCAATGATTTATAGAAATTTATTAATTGCATTCATGCTATCGGGAATATGGCATGGTGCAAATTGGACATTCCTAGTCTGGGGCTTATATCATGGTTTCTTTTTAATTATGGATAGAGTTTTCTGGAGAAATTTCCAAAAAAGATTTCCGCAAATTATAAATGTTGCAATAAATTTCTTTTTTATTGTAATTGGATGGGTTATTTTTAGAGCTCCTGATATTCATTACGCATTAGTTTTGATCAAAAACATGTTTCTAGGATTTATGGTGGAAGGATCATTTGTCTATATTACTAATAATATTTATTTCTTTTTAGTTACTGGTATTTGTATTACTTTTTTACCTCTAATACCTAAATTTGAATATTTGAAATCAATATATATATATACTTCTAAAAAATGTTTTATTGAATGCGGTTTGATTTTTATTTTAGCGATACTTGCTTTTGCAAAAGTATCAACAACAACGTTTAATCCATTTTTATATTTTAGGTTTTAGTAAGAAAGGATAATTTGATGAAAAAGGTTAGAATTGTTTTCACAGTAATGATTATAATATTAATATTTTTGCCAATGTTATTGAAACTTTTTCCTATAAATATAAAAAGTAAAGATTTAGCCGGTATGAAAATCGAGGCTTTAAGACCTATATTTTCTTATGAAAGTTTTAAAAATGGGGAGTTTCAGAGTGGTTTTATAAAGTATTTTAATGAAAATTTGCCTTTGCGAAGTGAGTATGTGCGCTTAGCGAATCAAATATATTATAGCTTTTTTAATAAATCGTATATGTATAGTAATAACTTAATAATAGGGAAAAATGAACAGATATATGAGAAAGGTTATTTGGACTATTATGTTAAAAATAATTTAAATGATAAAGAGTTAGCTGAGCTTACATCGAAGTTAGAGAAAACTCAAAAAAAATTAAAAGAGAATGGTAAGACGTTTATACTTCTAATTACACCGAATAAGGCTAGCATTATGCCAGAATTTGTACCCACGCCATATCAGCCATTTATGTATAAGAAAGATTTACCCTATGAACGATTTAGGCGCTTGCTTAATTCAAGTGAAATTAACTTTGTTGATGGGCAAGAAATTACTCAAAAAGCTAAAGAGAGTTCCGATAATATTCTTTTTTCAAAAGGAGGAACGCATTGGAACACTTATGCAGCGTCATTAACTCTAAATCAATTAATTTTAAAAATAAATAAATTAACAGAAAAAAATTTGCAAGAGATAAAAATTGAAAAAATATTGAAGGATAATATACCAATTGATAATGAAGATGATATTTATAAATTATTAAATATTATAAAAAAACCATCCTATGAATGTTTACATCCTCAGTGGGAAAAAAATACAATAGATGATTCAATGTCGACAACATTTATTACTGGAAGTTTTAGTGGAATGATAGTACAGGTTATAAGAGAAAATATGTTTGATAATAAAAAGATGCTATTTGATCCAATAGATTATTCTTTTTATTATAGACGAAGTAGATTGTTTTTTGAGAAAAAAGATGTAAAAGAACTTATTACATTTGATAAATTGAATGAAAATGAATGGAAAAAGGCGATTTTAGATAATGATCTTATAATATTAGAGTTGAATTCCTCAATGCCAGTAGATCATGTGAATGCTTTTATTGATGCGGTAGAAGCGAATTTATAAAAAATTTAGTGATCAAAAAATATGACTAGGCATAAATTCCAGGAAAACTTAGAAGTTTAGTGTAATTAGGTGCTTGACTTAAAAGGATTGGTCGATATTTTATATTGGGAAATTTAATTTTATATAGAATGGAGTTGTAAATTTTGAAATATAAATATGATATTTATAATGCTTTAATTTTAACTTTTGTTGTAATATTTGGGGCCATACGCAATATTTCTCTCCCAGGTCTTTATGCAGATGCTATAAATCCGGATTATTTTGTGAATTATTTTTTTCATAATACATTTAATAATATAGCCTGGATATATCCGTATATTGGAATTCCGATTTTTGGACAGCCATATCATGGTAATATCCCTTTTTTTATCGGAACGCCAATTTATTTGATTTTTGGATCTACGATTGAAGCTCAACGTATGCTAAATGCGTTTTATGGTGTTGTTTTGGTAATATTAAATTATTTATTGTTGGTTCGAATAATAGACAGACGTAAAATCGCTTTTGGAGTAACTTTAGGATTGGCAACTAATATTGCACTAATTTCTGCATTTAGAACACAAATGTATATAATTATACCAGGGGCTTGTTTGATATTGGCAGCAATATATTTGTTAGTAGTTAAGGATGGACAACTGTGTAAGAAAAAAATTTTTTTGTCAGGTGTACTATCGGGAATTGCCTTTTATAGCTATTTTGTATACTTGTTTTATGTTCCTGCATTTTTGGCTTTTATATATTTGAATTTCAAAAAAAATATAAGAGTATGTTTAAATTGGCTTCTAGGATTTTGTATTCCAGCTTCATTGTACTTAATTGGGTATCTAGGGATTTTCTTTAAAACTTTTTTTTCTGGGAATTTTAAAGGAACTCCAGGGATTCTTTTTTCTATTGTAATTATTAGTTTCTTACTAGCAATTTCCTTACCTGTTTATAAAATTTGTAAGGATGAAGATTGGCTACCAAAAGAAAAGTTTATTTATAAGAGATATATATTTTCCTTTATAGGTAGTACACTAATTGGAATCGGATATTTATTCTATAGTGGATATATTACAAAAATTATATCGGCTGTAGCAAATTGGAATAATGCTGCTATACATATGGGGAGTAAGCCTATACCGTTATTTGAAAAAGTAATAATGAATATAAAATTATTTTTTGGTGCGATTTCTAATTCAGGAAATGAAATTAGGATTTTTAAAGAAATTACTAGTAGATGGAACTCTCTTTGGCTTATAATTATAATTTTGTCAATTATCATAGCTTTTTATATTATCATAAGAAAAAAAATATTTTTTCAAAAAGAAGTAAAATTTATGATGTTTTTTTTAGGAAGTATAGTAGTATTTTTTATATGTTGCGTTCCGCTAGCAACTAATCTGCAAGCTAATCATTACTTTTCGATTATTCCATTGTCTTTTATGATATTAGGAATTTGTGGTAATATTATATATAATTATTTAAGTAGTAAATATTCTAAGATTTGTGTTATTAAGAGGATCGGATATTTACTAATTTGTTTTCTTGTTGTTTTTAATTTTATTAATCAAGGATTTTTTCAATATCAATTAAAATATACTGGTGGAAGGGGATATTATTCAGAACAAATTAATATATTATCTTCTCAGGCAGTAGTGGATAGAAAAAATGGAAAAAATGAATTGTATATTTTCCCAGAATGGGGATTTATGATGGGATTTAGTTTTTTGACTGAAAATAGTGTTCCATATATTATAGATATTAATGTTGATAAAATGAAAGAATTAAAAGCAAATGACAGAAACGTTGTTTTATGTTTTTGGAATCCTCAAAATCAAGAGAAATACATGGAAATTATTAATCAAGCTGGAATGAATGTAAATGATATAAAATTTTGGCGTGAAAGAGATGGAAATATTGCATTTTATAGTATAGAAGCTAATTAAATTTTATTGAAGAAAGTTATAAATTATTTGATTTATCTTTTTGTTAAGCAAATAAAATGTAATATAAAAATATTTAATGAGAATATAAAATTTATATAAAATGATTTCAATATGGAGGAGCTTGTAAAATGAATATTTTAATAACTGGTGGAGCTGGTTTTATAGGGTCAGAATTAGGTAAAAATTTAGTGAAAAATGGTTATGGAGTAAAGCTTTTAGATAATCTAGAGTATGGCTATAGAGATAATTTCGAGGATAATGAAATATTAAAAAACAACTTTATACAGGCAGATGTTCGTGAAAAAGATTTTGAACGATATCTTAAAAATATAGATATTGTTTTTCATTTTGCTGGTATATCTGCTTTGCCAGAATGTGAATCAAATCCATCAAAGGCAATAGAAGTAAATACAACAGCTGTTGCAAATGTATTAAATGCTATAAGAAAGTCGAATGTTAAAAGATTTGTTTTTTCTTCCACATCAGCGGTGTATGAAAATAATATTTCGGATATTCCTTTAAAAGAAGATATAATTGTGAATCCTAATCTTATTTATGCAACTAGTAAATTTTGTGCGGAAAATTTTTGTAAATCTTATGCTCAAAATTATGGCATAGATATTATTATTTGTAGATTTTTTAATGTATTTGGAGCACACCAGGATTTCAGACGTAAATATCCTCCATTTACAAGTTATTTAACGAGAGAAATCACAAATGGGCGAGTTCCTGTTGTTTATAATACTCAAGAGGTAAAAAGGGATTATATTTATGTAGATGATCTTTTGGAATATTTTATCAGAATGATGACATCAAATAAAAAATTTAGTGCGGATGTTTTCAACTTATCTTCGGGAAAAGGATATTCAGCGTTAGATATTGTTAGAAATGTTTTTGAATTGTCAAATAAAGAAGTACAGTATAATACTGGGAATCCAGATGGTTTTTGGGATAAATATGAAGAGTTATTTAATCAAAACTATAATTTAAGTCGTGAAAGAGTGAAAAAGGAAGTCTTTAAGCATTGTATAGGTGCAAATGAAAAAATTGTTAAGGAATTTGGATATATGCCGCAAATTGATTTAAAAGAAGGTTTAAAAAATATTATTCATTATCAAGAAAATTTTAAACGTTAATTTGAATCTAGGGGAGGAAGCATAGATTAATTTTATATATTTTTTTAAAAGTTTTCATAGGTTTATCATTACTGGTAGTATATCTACAGGAATAGACTTTTTAATTTATATGATACTTAGTAATTTTATAACGATCAATTTTTCAAAAATGTTGTCTTCTAGTATTGCAGCTATTGTATCTTTTTTATTAAATAAGAAATGGACATTTAAATATCAGGATAGTACAAGCGCATTTTTATTTTTCAAATATGCAATCTCGCAAATTTTAAATATTGCATGTAATGTATTAATAAATAGTATTGTATATTCTTATACAGAAAATAAAGTGATTTCGTTTATTATAGCTACGGGAGTTGCTTTGATTTTTAATTACTCAATGCAAAGGTTTATTGTCTTTTATAAAATAGGAGGAGATTAATGAAAATTTCAGTTATTATTCCATGTTATAATGAAGCAAAGAATATACCCATAATTATTAATGAATTTAAAAAATTAGATAAGGTAGATTTTGAGTTGGAATTGGTTTTAGTTAATAATGGGTCAAATGATTATAGTGGAAAGATATTAAATGAAGAAATGAAAAAAAATCAGTTTATAACTGTAGTAAATGTAGATGTAAATCAAGGATACGGGTATGGAATTTTGCAAGGTTTAAAATATGCTAAAGGTGAATATCTGGCCTGGTTGCATGCTGATATGCAAATATCTCCGAAGGAAATTTTAACTGCGGTTAAGATCATAAAACGAGAAAATTTTTCAGAAAAAATTTTTATCAAAGGTGAAAGAATGAATCGGCCTTTAGTCGATCGGTTTTTCACGGCTTGTATGAGTATTTTTGAAAGTGTGTACCTAGGCGAAAAATTATACGATATAGGTGCCATACCAGTATGTTTCCACAGAAGTTTTTGTGAAAAACTATTAAATCCACCATTTGATTTTTCATTAGAACTTTATGTTTATTGCATTGCAATGAAAAATAAGTATAAACTATGTAGATTTCCAGTAGTGCAAAGTGAACGTGTTTTTGGAGAATCTTCTTGGAATTCGGGAATGCTTTCTAGGATAAAACAAGTGAGAAAAGTATTAAATTATAGCTTTAAATTAAAGAAAAATTTATAAAATATAGGTGATTTGTTATGAGTAATAATGCGATACATCTTATTATGCCAATGGGAGGAAGAGGGTCAAGGTTCTCGAAAGAGGGTTTTGATTTGCCAAAGCCGCTCATTGAAATCAATAGAAAGCCTTTTTTTTATTGGGCAACGCAATCTATTAGAAAATTTGTTGCTTTAAAAAGTTTAACTTTTGTTGTTTTACAAGAGCATATTGATGAATATAAGATTGATGAAGTTATAATAAGTTATTTTCCAGAAGCCCAATTTGTTGTTATTCCTGATGTATTAAATGGGGCTGTTTTAACTTGTGCAGAGGGGCTGAAAAATATTCATGATGATGCACCCGTCATTTTCAATGATTGTGATCATATGTTTGATTGTCCAGCCTTTTATGAGTTTTGTAAAAAAGGAAATTTTAATGAAGTTGATGGTGCATTACTGACATTTACATCAAATGAACCGAAATATAGTTTTTTAGAATATGATACCAATGGTAATGTTATTCGTACAGTAGAAAAACAGGCAATTAGCAATGATGCAATTTGTGGTGCTTATTATTTTAAAAATAAAAAAATATTTAATGAATCTATAGATGAGTATTTACGTGTATGTTCCTATAAAGAATATTTTGTCAGTGGCCTTTATAATATTATGGCGAATAAAAAACAAATCATACGTGGTTTTAAAGTTGCGGTACATTTACCTTTTGGAACTCCTGAAGAATACGATAAAGCAATAGGAGCAGCTACGTTTGAGGTATTAAAATAATGGATAGTATTTATATGCTTGTAGTTGCAATTGTCATGTTGTTAGCTGGTCATTATTTCAAGGTCCTACGTTGGGAACAGTTTTTAGTGATTTATGAAGAATCTAATCGTAGTCTTTTATTACGGTCATTATCGATTGGTTATATTATTAATCTTTTTTTTCCGTTTCGGTTAGGGGATTTAGTCAGAGCTTACATTTCAGGTTCTAAATTGAAAAATGGATTTTTATTTGCTATATCTACAATTATAGTAGAACGTTTTCTTGATGTAGTTGTAGTAGGCTTATTATTTGGGACTTTTTTATTTTTAGGATTTAATACGGAAAAAATAATTGCATCTACAATGTTTTATATTATTTTCGCAGGAATGTTGATCCCTTTATCTATTTTATTGATAAAGTTTAGTAAAATACCTAAAATCTTAATGAAAAGCTTTAGTTCAATATTTAATAAAAATATTGAACTAAAGCTATTGGTGTTCTCTTGGTCTATTATTTCTTCATTTAAGGATATGTACTTGCAACTGAGTCGCAAAAAATTATTGCTCAATACAATCTTAATGTGGGCATTTTATTTAATATCATATTATTGTTTTGCACTATATCTACAGATGATTGGTGGTAATTACAATACAATTGATGTTTTTACTTTACTTTTTTCTTATAGTAATCTTGACGCTGCGACAATTGGTAATCTTTATAAAAATCTTGATTTCTATTCTAGATTGCCACTCATCTTATTAGTTTATATTGCTGCGCCATTGGTTATTATGATTTTTTTATCATTATTGCCAAATAAAATCAAAGCAATGGCAAATAGTGATAATGATGCAAACAATGAAAAAATTTTAAATTTATTACCATATATCAATGACAAAGAAAAATTAGTATTTTTAGAAACTTATTTCTCAGGTAAAAGTAGAGAATATTTTGTTACATATTTAAATATCAATCGTGATATTAATATTATCCAAGATTTATCTGCTGGTTCTAATGCAACGACTATTTTATGTGCTGATGAGAAAGGTACATTTTTTCGGAAATATGCATTTGGTGATGCTGGTGAAAAACTGAAAGAGCAAGCTACTTGGATTAAAACGCATATAGAGAATTTATACTTACCTAATATTATGAATGAAAAAACAGGTGAAAATTATTATTGCTATGATATGGAACAAAATAAGTTAACTGTCAGTTTCTTTAATTTTATTCATTCTGTAAGTGCAGATAAAAGCTGGCAGATCTTAAAAAATCTTTTAGAAGATATACATCATAATTTACATTCTTTAAACACTCATAATGCGGATGAACTGTCTATGAATCGGTATGTTGATGATAAAATAATAAATAATCTAAATAAAATAAAGAGTTCAAAGTATATCAGTAAATTATTGGAGTATTCTCATTTATTTATAAATGGGAAAAAATACAGTAATTTAAAAGGTTTTGAAAAAATTCTTTCACGTGAATATTTAATAAAAATATTTAAAGATGATGTTTATGCTGAACTTCATGGAGATTTAACGATTGAGAATATTATTTATGCGGAAGAAATGCCAAGGCAATATTACTTGATTGATCCGAATCAAGGAAATATACACAATTCTCCTAATCTCGATTATGCAAAACTTCTCCAATCTTTACATAGTGGATATGAATTTTTGATGAAGACAAAAAAATTTGATGTGAAAGAAAATCAAATTAATTTTTTATATACAAGAACGGTAGCATACGATAAAGTATATAAAAAATATAAAGAATATCTTTCTGAAAAATTTTCACCAATACAAGTCAGAAGTATTTTCTACCATGAATTAGTCCATTATTTAAGACTATTACCATATAAATTAGAAAAAGATGGTGAAAAATCGATAATATTTTTTGCTACTTTTATTATTTTGTTGAACGAGATTGCTGTAGAAGAAAAGGAATGGATAAAATATGAAAAATAAGCTTGCAATTTTTGATTTAGATGGCACTCTATTTGATACAAGAGATGTAAATTATTTTGCATACAAAGAAGCTTTATCGGAATATGGATTTGAGCTAAAGCGTGATTACTATTGTAAAGAATGTAATGGGAAATTTTATAAAGTTTTTTTACCTCCTATTTCAACAAATGATGACGAGATTTTGGAAAAGATACATAATTTGAAAAAAAATGCTTATATTAAACATTTATCTTCTGCCAAAATGAATGTACATTTATTTAATATTATGCACGCAATCAAAAATGAATATTATTTAGCAGTGGTAACAACAGCTTCAAAGAAAAACTGTATGGATATTTTAACTCATTTTAAGGTAGAATCTTTATTTGATTTGATTATTACCCATGATGATATTACAAATGTAAAACCTGATCCAGAAGGTTTTAATAAGGCTATGCATGTTTTAAATATAAAGCCAGAACAAACAATGATATTTGAAGATTCAAAGGAAGGTATAGCTGCTGCAAGGGCAAGTGGGGCAAATGTATTCAGTATCAATGAATTTTGATCAGTTTATCACACTACAATAAAACTTTGGTATTATGTGAGGTAATCATATGATTTATTTACTTAAATTTGGCGCTAGCTTTCTTTTACCACCAGGAATTTTTATAGTGGCATTTGTAGGTATAGCTTTTTTATTGTGGAAGAAGCAGGAGCGTAATTTCGCTAAAGGATTAGCTGGTATTACGTTTGTTTTTTACCTGCTTAGTACAGGCGTTGTAAGTGAGATACTATTAGGATCACTTGAAGACCGTTATGAACCACCAACTGAGCTAGCGGGAGATGCGGTGATTATGTTAGGTGGTGGAGCAACTAGCGACACAACGGATGTTGACGGACAGGGAAATTTAGGTGGCAGTGCGGCAAATCGACTACTCACCGCAGCTAGATTGCAGAAAAAAATGAATGTGCCAATTGTTTTAAGTGGTGGCCAGGTGTATGCTGACTCGGGGCGCGAAGCGCAGATTGCCAAGAGAATGCTACTCAGTTTAGGTATCTCAGCAGAAAAAATACTGATTGAAGATCAAAGTTTAAATACCAAACAAAATGCAGAGTATGTTCATAAACTATTGGTTGAGCAGGGCTATAATCACCCGATTTTAGTTACCTCAGCTTTTCATATGGAACGGTCAGTGATTAATTTTCATAAAGAAAATATAGATGTCGTGCCGTATCCAACTGATTATATGGTAAATAAAAAACATGTTTTTCATTATAATAAATTAGCGCCATCGGCAGGTGCTTTATATGGAAACTATTTGTTTCTACAAGAATGGTTAGGCATATTAGTAGCTAAAACAATATAATATAAAGTAGGAGTACTAGAAATCAAAATTGAGGATTGATAGGATGAAGATAGTTATATTGGCAGGTGGGGGTGGAACGCGCTTATTTCCCTTGTCTAGAACTTGTTTTCCTAAACAATTTTTAAAAGTAAATGATACGAAATCATTGTTTGCTCAAACGGTGATGCGCTTTTTGCCAGTGGCTGAGCCAAGCGATATTATTATTGTGACGAACGCCGACTATGTTTATCATGTACAAAGTGAGCTTGAGGAGTGTAATGCCAGTGCTGCACATATTGTACTAGAGCCTGCAGCACGTAATACGGCACCGGCGATTGCTCTGGCGATGAAGTATTGTGTGGAAGAACTTGCGTGCAAAAAGGATGAAGTTCTGCTTGTTACACCAGCAGATCATATTATTAAGTCAGAGGATGTATTTGTTAATTCCATTAAACAGGCAGTTAAGATAGCACAAAATAATAAATTGATTACTTTTGGGATAAAACCGGATAAACCAGAGACTGGCTATGGCTATATTGAAACTGGTAAGGTTTATGATAGTGGCTATGAAGTATTGTCATTTAAAGAAAAGCCAGAGCTCTCAGTTGCACAGCAATACTTAGAAGAAGGTAATTATTTTTGGAATTCAGGGATGTTTGCTTTTTCTATTGGTTTTATGATAGGTGAATTTGAAAAATATCAGCCTGAAATTATTGCGCATTTAGAAAAATCCTATGCAGAGGTCTTGGCTGATTTTAGCAATATGCCAAATATTTCGATTGATTACGCCGTGGCAGAAAAAGCCACAGCAGGTGTTGCGCTAGAGTTACCTTGCTATTGGAATGACATTGGTTCGTGGGATGCCATGTATGATGTGTTACCAAAAGATGATTGTGGTAATGCTACGCAGGGTGATTGTTTAGCAATTGATTGTAAAAATTCTTTAATCCTAGGGCGGGATCGTCTTATCGCAGGTATTGGCCTAGATGATATATTGTTGGTGGAAACTGATGATGTTATTGTGGTGGCTAAAAAGGGTGAGTCACAAAAAGTTAAAGAAGTAGTTCATGAACTGAAAAAATGTGGGCGCAAGGAAGCAACGGAGCATACTACAGCTTATCGGCCTTGGGGGAGTGTTACTACGCTTGGTGAAGGCCCAAGGTATAAAATGAAAAAAATTCATCTGAATCCTAAAGGCGTATTGAGCATGCAGATGCATTATCATCGCAGCGAACATTGGATTGTCATTGCTGGTACGGCGAGGGTAACCATTGATGGCAGAGAAACTTGGGTTCATGAAAATGAAAGTGTATTTGTGCCCCAGACAACAAAACATTGTTTAGAAAATCCAGGACAAATATCATTAGAGATTATTGAGATACAAAATGGCAACTATGTGGGTGAGGATGATATCGTCAGATTTGATGAGTAGGTAAAAAATATAGTTCACTCCAGTATGATTTTAAAATTTTTCATTTATTAGGCTAGTTATAGATTATTTTCAGAAAAATATGGTATAAATAAGTAGGAAGAGTTTTATGCTAAAGATATTGATATAACAATTTTAGGAGAATTAGACATGAAAATATTAGTAACTGGTGGGGCGGGATTTATTGGCTCCCATGTAATAGAAAATTTGATACAGGAAGATTGTCAGATTACAGTCTTGGATAATTTACATACTGGCCTCAGAGAAAATGTACCAGAAGATGTTGCATTTATTGAGATGGATATCTGCGATAAGAAGGTATTGTCCGTGTTTGAAGCAGGACAGTTTGATTGTGTGATTCATTTAGCAGGGCAAACTATGGTGAACGTATCGGTAGATGATCCTCACTTTGATGCGGCAGTCAATATTTTAGGTACGGTAAACGTACTTGAAGCATGTCGTAAAACTGGGGTAAAGCGAATTGTGTTTGCAACTACGGCTGCAACTTATGGCGATATTGAAGAACTGCCAATTTTAGAAAGCTTTGAACCCATACCGACTTCCTTTTATGGTCTTAGTAAGTTAACTGTAGAAAAATATTTACAGCTTTACCATGAACTCTATGGACTCGACTATGTAGCACTCCGGTTTGCTAACGTTTATGGCGAACGTCAAGGTGACGGTGGCGAAGGCGGCGTAATTAGCATTTTCACGAAAAGATTTGCCAATGATGAAGGGATAACTATCAATGGGGATGGCAATCAAACGAGGGACTTCATTTACGTTGGAGATATTGCTAATGCGATTTGGCAAGCGGCAAATACTACAAATGTGAATACCGTATATAATGTGAGTACGAAAACAGAAGTTACGATCAATGTTATGGTTGAATTATTGAATGAGATTTCTGGTAAAGGAATCAAACCAACCTATGGACCAGTTCGTGCAGGGGATATTTATCGTTCAGTTTTATCCAATGATAAGGCAGTTCGAAGATTAGACTGGAAGCCAATGATTTCCTTAAAAGAAGGGCTAGCAAGAACCTATCATTATTTTGCTGAAAGTAAAAATTAGAATAGAGCACGAAAAAAGTTCACCACCAAATGTTAGTTAGGTCCAACATTTGGTGGTGAACTTCAATTTTATCTGCTTTTTTAAATGCTTTTCAAACGATTGAAACGATGTTCGTGGTGGTTAACTTGAAGGGCAATGGTATCAATTTTGCTATTGAGGATATCGATTTTGGCTTCGATGCGTTCGTTAAATTCGGTTTGCATTTCACGGGCATCGTATAATGCAGCAAAATTGGTAGTCATGACGTTTTCCGTTCGAACTTGAGATTGTTCGACAAGGGTTACTCTTTCAGTTAAATTATCAACCTTAGAATCAAGACATTGAACCTTAGAGTCAAGATTTTGGACTTTAGAATCGAGACTTTCAACTTTAGAGTCAAGGTTTTGGACTTTAGAATCGAGACTTTCAACTTTAGAGTCAAGAGTATCAACTTTAGTGTCGATTTGGTCGATTTTAGAAGAAAGGTTAGAGACTTCGCCGAGGATTTGCTTTAATATGGCTTCCATGAATGAACCTCCAATGTAATTTTGCTAATGCAGGATTCAAATAGGATAAGAGTAAAGTAGAATCGAAACTAGCTTTCAGTAGAATAATTATAACATAAAAAAGAGTGTTTGAAAGTACAAAAAGCAATAAATTGTAACATTCTGTAAAGCAATCGCTATTGTAATTTCCTTGCTGAAAAATCAGTATTATTTATGATAAATCTCCATTTTTCAGAAATTTCATATAACCAATTTGTAGAAAAAGTCTAGACAAGTAATTTGATATGGGATAAAATGAAGCTATAAAAACATAAGATAAACTTATTAAGAATGTAAAACGGTTTAGTGAAACGAGTGCTAACTTGGTTTTAGTAGGAGTTTGATACTATGGAAAAAAGTAAGAAGAATATTACAATCGTGGATGTGGCTGCAAAAGCTGGAGTATCAAAGACTACGATTTCAAGGTATCTAAATGGTAAGTTTGAGTTTATGTCAGCTCAGTCAAGGGATAAAATTGCGCAGGTCATTGAAGAATTGAATTACCGTCCCAATAATTTAGCACGAAGTTTAAAATCGCAAAGAAGTAGAATTATTGGTGTGGTGGTTTCCGATATTGGCAGTCCATTTTCTTCGATACTGCTCAAGGGAATTAGTGATTGTTGTGATCGATATGGCTATGGTGTCATGATTACAAGCACTGATGACGATCCGCGTAAAGAACGCGAATATATCATGTCAATGATTGACCAAAGAGTTGAAGGTTTGATTATTAATACGACTGGCGAAAACAATAAATTCTTAGGGAAAATGGCAGAGTCAGGAATTCCGATTATTTTAGCAGATAGACCGATTGAAACCAACCTGTTTGATACAGTGCGAACGGCTGATATTGATAGTACGATAAAAGCAATAGAGCATTTAAAAGAACGTGGTTTTACGAAAGTTGGTTTTTTCAGTGAACCGTTGGGGAATATTGGTACAAGAATTTGGCGTTATGGCGCTTATGAAAGAGCTTGTCGTGATATTCTAGAAATTAGTCCGCAATCTTATATCCTTGAAAGTAAGACTGAAGAGTTTGTGGAACATTTGATAGAACGATTTATCATTGCAAATGGTTCTGAGAAAAAAGCGATTTATTCAACCAATGGTGTTACGACGTTGCATGTTGTAAAAGCAATGCGAAGGCTCAATTTGAAATTCCCTGATGATATTGGCATTTGTGGGATTGATAATTGGGACTGGACTGAACTAGTAGGTAATGGCATCACTGTTATTTCACAACCTACTTACAAGGTAGGAAAGGAATGCGTAAAACGGCTTATGTTTCGCCTGCATCGCAATCGAAATGCAGCTCCAAGGCTCATTGAATTAGATTGTGAATTGGTGATTCGTGGCTCAACCTGAAAAGGTTGACATATGTAAATCGGTTAACTAAACTGTTTCATAAAATCTATTTATATAATTCAGAACTTTCATTAAAGCGTGAAAATAACAGTTGTGTTTAATAAATTATGGGGGGCTATTTGATGATAGAAGTACTTACAATTGGTGAACCAATGGGATTACTTGTAGCAGATGAAGTAAAACCACTTGAAGATGTAGAACATTTTACTAGATATGTTGCTGGAGCCGAAATCAACTTTGCGGTTGGTATGGCACGCTTGGAGCATAAAGTGGCATATGTAAGTAAATTAGGCAATGATCCATTTGGTAAACATATCAAAAAATTCTTAGCCGATAACAAAATCGATAATCGTTATATTTCATTTGATAATGATCATATGACAGGAATGCAATTAAAAGCAAAAGTTGAAACTGGTGATCCTGAAGTCGTTAACTTTAGAAAAAATACAGCTTCTGCAAATATGAATGTGAATGATATTGTTTCTATTGATTGGTCCACGATTAAACATTTACACATTACAGGGATTCCACCAGCATTATCTTCTTCTTGTCGAGCAACAATTTATGCGTTAATCGCTACGGCAAGAAAACATGCAGTGAGAATTTCCTTTGATACAAATCTTCGCCCAGCATTATGGAAAGACAAACAAGAAATGGTCGATGTCATCAATGATCTTGCTTGTAAATGCGATATGGTTTTACCTGGCGTAAGTGAGGGGCAAATTTTAACTGGCAGTGATGATTTAGATACGATTGCTGATTTCTACTTAAAATCTGGGGTAAAAACAGTTGTTATTAAAGTTGGTTCTAAAGGTGCATTTGTAAAAACAGCTGAAGGCAGCTTTACCGTACCAGCATTTAAAGTTGATCATATCGTAGATACGGTTGGAGCTGGTGATGGCTTTGCCGTTGGTGTAGTAAGTGCATTATTAGAAGGCTTGGAATTGAAAGATGCTGTGAAACGCGGTGCTGCCATCGGCGCACTTGCGATCATGTCGCCTGGCGATAACGATGGTTTACCAACGGTAGCTGGTTTGAAAAAATATTTAAGTGAAGTACAAAGTTAATTTGGGATCTATGATTAAAATTTAAATATATAATTTATAAGGAGGCCATTTTCAAATGGAAGTTAGACATGCAATTCATCCTAATGATGTAAAACGGTACACAACGGAGGAGTTAAGAGAAAATTTTTTAATTCAAGATTTGTTTAAACACGACGAGATTAAAATGGTTTACAGTCATGTTGACCGTATGATTGCCGGCAGTGTATGCCCAATTAAACCACAAGAGTTAAACGTGGAAGCTGGTATGGGTGTTGATTTCTTCTTAGAACGCAGAGAGATTGGTATTATTAACATCGCTGGTAGTGGTAAAGTCGAAGTGGATGGTACAACCTATGAACTTAACACAACCGATGGTTTATATATTGGCATGGGAGCACGCAAAATCGTATTTAGCAGTGATAATGAAGCCAGTCCAGCAAAATTCTACTTCAATAGTGCACCTGCTCATAAAACTTATCCAACAAAAAGAATTGAACGTAAAGCGATTACGCCAAGGCATTTAGGTTCTCTTGAAAACTCAAATGAACGTAACCTTTATCAATATATTGTGCCAGGTGGTGTAGAAAGTTGCCAGTTGGTAATGGGAATGACAGCTTTAGAACCAGGGAATATGTGGAATAGCATGCCATGTCATACGCATGAACGCCGCGCTGAAATTTACTTGTATTTTGATTTACCAAAAGACAATGTAGTCATGCATTACATGGGGGAACCAACGCAAACGCGTCATATTGTGATGCATAATGAAGAAGCAGTAATTTCCCCAAGCTGGTCCATCCATTCTGGGGTAGCTACACATAACTATACATTTATCTGGGGCATGGCTGGTGAAAATCAAGTCTTTGATGATATGGATGCTGTAAAAATGGAAGACTTACGTTAATTGGGAGGTCAGAGCATGCGTTTATTTAGTTTAGAAGGAAAAGTTGCAATCGTCACTGGGGGCACAAAAGGCTTAGGGCAAGGCATGGCTTTAGCATTAGCTGGAGCAGGTTCTGACATTGTTAGCGTGGCAACCAGTGATTATACAGAAACAGAACAAAAAGTAAAAGCACTTGGTCGTCAGTTTTTAGGTATCAGAGCTAACTTAGGAAGTTTAGAGCCAATTGCTGGAATCATTGAACAAACCATAGCTAAATTTGGTCATATTGACATCTTAGTCAATAATTCAGGAATCATTCGGCGAAATGATGCGCTTGAATTTACGGAAAAAGACTGGGATGATGTCATGAACTTGAACTTAAAAAGTATGTTTTTCTTGTCACAAGCTGTTGCAAAGCAGTTTGTAAAACAAGGAAATGGCGGTAAGATTATCAATATCGCTTCTATGCTTTCGTTCCAAGGTGGAATTCGTGTTCCATCCTATACTTCGAGTAAGAGTGGTGTCATGGGCTTAACAAAGATATTAGCCAATGAATGGGCAAAATATAATGTAAATGTCAATGCAATTGCACCAGGCTATATGGCTACTGATAATACAGAAGCACTTAGAGCTGATGAAGTTCGCAATGCTGAAATTTTAGGACGTATCCCAGCTGGTCGTTGGGGAAAACCAAGTGATTTAGGCGGTCCAGTAATTTTCTTAGCTTCGGAAGCTGCAAATTATGTGCAAGGCTACACAATTGCAGTAGACGGTGGCTGGTTGGCTCGTTAAATTTTATAAAATCATAGATAAGGCATCGTCGATTGGCATGGTGCCTTATCTATGAAAAGCAATTATCTAAATATTTATAATAATGTGCATTTAAGGAGAGAGTAACATGAAAATTAAACAAGGTATTGAACGTATTCCTGGTGGTTTAATGTTAGTTCCGTTATTTTTAGGAGCACTTTGTCATACATTTGCTCCAGATGCAGGTAAATATTTTGGCTCTTTTACAAATGGATTAATTACAGGTACAGTTCCAATTCTTTCAGTTTGGTTCTTCTGTATGGGCGCTGGGATTGATATCAAAGCAACTGGTACTGTTCTTAGAAAATCAGGAACTATCGTTGTAACGAAGATTTTAATTGCTTGGCTTGTTGGAATGATTTGTGTAAGCTTCATGCCCGTTGGAATGATTGAAAAAGGGTTCTTTGCTGGGTTATCAACACTCGCAATTGTAACTTCAATGGATATGACCAATGGTGGCCTTTATGCTTCCATCATGCAACAATATGGTACCAAGGAAGAAGCTGGTGCGTTTGTATTGACTTCGATTGAATCTGGTCCATTGGTAACAATGATGATTTTAGGTACTACGGGGGCTGCTTCTTTTGAACCTCGTTTATTTGTTGGTGCAGTGCTTCCTTTCATTATTGGTTTCATCTTAGGCAATTTAGATAAAGAAATGAGAACATTCTTTGGTAGTGCTTCCATGACGATGATTCCTTTCTTCGGTTTTGCGTTAGGCAATACGATTAACTTAGGTGTGATTGGTCAAACTGGTTTACTTGGTCTTCTTCTTGGTTTAGGTGTTATTGTTGTAACAGGTATTCCTCTTATCTTAGCTGATAAATATATTGGTGGAGGTCATGGCGGTGCTGGCCTCGCAGCGTCGTCTACGGCAGGTGCTGCAGTTACGAATCCAATCATCATTGCTGAAATGGTTCCTGAATTTAAACCAATTGCACAAGCTGCAACAGCTTTGGTAGCAACAGCAGTTATTGTAACTTCAATTGTTGTGCCAATTATTACGGCTTACTGGTGTAATCACTTTAATAAAAAATCACCAGAACATATTGCTGCTGGTAAAGCATAGGTATAAAATGGTGTAATCAAGTACTAAGTTGAGATATGGAGGCTATTATGGAAAAAGAAAAAGTAATTGCGAAAATAAAAAAAGTCGGTGTGGTTGCGGTGATCAGAGGAAATGATGCTGAGCATGGTGTGAAAATTTCCGATGCCTGTATTGCTGGGGGCGTAACAGCAATTGAAGTTGCGTTCACAACACCAAGAGCGCATGAAACGATTAAAACGCTTGTTGATAAATATAAGGGTAATGAAAATGTAGTAATTGGTGCAGGTACTGTACTTGATCCAGAAACTGCCCGCATTGCGATCTTAAATGGTGCTGAATTTGTAGTTTCACCATCCATTAATTTAGAAACAATTAAGCTTTGTAACCGTTATCGTGTAGCTTGCATGCCGGGCACGACAACAATTGAAGGAGTACTAATGGCGATGGAAGCGGGGGCTGATATCGTAAAAATATTCCCAGGTGAAATTGTTGGTACAAAATTGATTAAAGCAATCAAAGGTCCTGTGCCACAGGCACAGCTTATGCCGACTGGTGGAGTGAGTATAGAAAATCTTCATGAGTGGCTAAATGCTGGCTGTGTAGCAGTTGGCGCTGGTGGCAGTTTAACTGGTGGTGCTAAAACTGGCGATTATCAATTGATTACCGATACCGCTGTGAAGTTTATTGAAGCAGTAAAAGCTGCTAGAAAATAAAAAAATATTACCCCTAAGTTCAAAAGGCTGTCGCACTAAATTTAGTGTGATAGCTTTTTTGTATAAAGAAACCCTGCCCTAGGCGTGGGAGTTGTGAAAGTTTAAAGCTATGAGTAGAAAAAAGAAACCTTCTCAACTAAAATAGAAGCGAATCTTGCTTACTCGATCGAAGTGGAGATATAAATGTCACATAGTGTTTACACCAAAGTACAGAAGACCACACGTGTTGATTATTCATAAAATTCAAGCGCCGTATCAACATAGTTATATTGCTGAATAATGTTATAAATATCTTTTTTTGTAATAAATTGTTTATAAATGGTCTGAAATATGCTAAAATCATTAATTGTAGGTGCCTAATTTCTGATTGTTTTCTTTGATGATTACGATTTTACAGGAATGGGGGCATTTTATTGCTGATTTATGGATAAACAACAAGTGTGAAATAATTTTATAATTAATCGTGAATATCTATATCTTACGATTAATGAAAGATAGGTGGAAATCATTTAAAAAAAACTATTATCATGGGTATACTAATCATAATAATTTCAGTTTTGATTATTTCAGTAAAGGACACGTTAGCAGTAAAGGCAGTGAATCGTATATCGCGTCTGCACGGCGACCAATTAATTCAAAATTTTTATCCAATTTCCAGTAAATTCTGGTTACATAGAAGTGATAGTTTGGAAAAAACAGCAGAATTCTCAGATAAATACAATGGGATAGAGCTAGATATTATTTTTTTTAATAAAGAAAGTGATTTTGATGTATCGCATGATTCAAATGGACGTATTGACTATCCATTGGAATCATTTTTGCAATTCTTAACTGGTACAGAAAATAAAATTTGGTTAGATTTTAAAAATTTGAATATAAATAATGCCGTCCAATCTTCGAATTTATTGGAAGAAATGTTGAGTCGCAACCATATTGATAAAAATAGAGTGATTGTTGAAAGTCATGATTACAATGCTTTGGGATATTTTAAGAATAAGGGATTTTATACTTCTTTTTATTGTCCTGTAGATGATAAATATTTGAATACGGAAGAAGGGAAAACTTTATTCACCTCCTTGGTGCTAAAAGCTGTTGATTCAGGAAATGTTAATGCTGTATCTTTCCCAGTGGGGTATTACTCTTTAGTAAAGTCTACAAATATCAAGGTTGATTTTTTAACGTGGAATGAAAATGAAAAATGGTTTAAATTTTATTTTAACCCCGAATTACAAAAAGTTCTTAATGATCAACAGGTAAAAGTTATATTAGTTAAAGATTCTGCAAAAGTCAATCGATAATAAATCAAATTTAATTCAACAACATACACAGTAGGGGTCTTATTCTGGAGGTTTGTAAATGTATAAAATGTATTTATATAAATTTTCATTAATTTGCTCAAATGTTTTTCAAAAACAATTAGGCTTTATTATGTTGATTTTCTTTCTTAATTTTGCAACACGTGCATATGTTCTATTTAATGTCGGTAAAATTTCATTAATAATTAATTATGCTTTTAGTGCATTTTTTACGTCATTTTGTGTGGGGTATATAGTTACTTTAATTAGTAATTCGTATTTGAAAAATTTAGTTAGATTTTTATTAATTAGTATCTCATCAATACTGTTTGTAGTAGAAGCTTTTGTAGCATACTACTACAAGACTTCGATAGGGGCAGGAATAATAAATGTTATATTAGAGACAAATCAGCGCGAAGCTATAGAATTTCTTAGCACGTATATTGATACTTCAATGATAATATTTGTACTGTCTCTGATAGTTGTTGGATATTTGCTTAAAAAATGCATAAGTCAAATACATATATTTAGGATACAAAAAACATTGGCATTTATTTTGGTTTTAGGTGTATTATGCACCATAAGAGGTGAATGTCTTTATAAATCATCCTATAAAGAAGAGTTTTTATTCCCAAGATTTTATATTTCTACGGTAGAAGCAGTTAATAGCATTAATGAATATAAAAATTTGAATTCAAAAGTCAATAGTAGTCCTACAATCACTGTAAATAAATCACAAATTAAAAATATTGTGTTCATTGTGGGGGAATCTACAAATCGAAATCACATGAGCATTTATAATTACTACAACAATACAACACCAAACTTAAAAAAACTGCAAGAAAATCAACAGCTTTTTGTTTTTAAAGATATTATTAGTCCTCATTCACATACTAGTCCAGTATTAAGTAAGTTATTTACTTTTTGTAATTTTGAATCCAAAGAGCCTTGGTATAATTATAATAATATAATTAGTATCTTAAAATTAGCAGGATATAAAACATATTGGCTTTCTAATCAAGAAAGTTCTGGAGTTTGGGGAGATGTTGCTCAGGTCTTTTCAAATTTGAGCGATCAGAAAGTATTTACGCGGTATAGAGATTCCAAAGAGGATTATGATGTATATGATGGTGAGTTATTACCAGTATTGGACAAAGAAATTAAAGATAAAACGGAAAAAAATTTTTTCGTTATACATTTAATGGGTTCGCACGGTGTTTATAGTAAAAGATATCCAAAGGAGTATGATGTTTTTCGTGAACAGGATATAATATCAAACTTTGGCATTAGTCAAAAAGAAACAATTGCACGATATGACAATTCAATTTTATATAATGATTATATTATTCAGGAGATTATAAAAAGATTCCAAAATAATGAAGCTATAATTATATATGTCTCGGATCACGGTGAAGAGGTTTATGATTATAGAAATTTTGCGGGGCATACGGAAGACAATGGTAGTAGATATATGATTGAGGTACCACTGGTTGTGTGGGCTTCTGATAAGTTTAAAGAACATTATCCTGAAAAAGTGCAAAGTATTAGTAAAGCGGTAAATAGGCCATATATGACCGACGATATGATACATACGATATTAGATTTATCGGAAATTGAAACGCCAGAATTTGATGAAACGAGAAGCTTAATTAATAATAATTTCAATTCTCAAAGAAAAAGAATATATCATAATCAAAATTATGATAATGAATTAAAAAATTAGATATTATATTAAGATAAGGATGTATCTTCCTCAAACGAGAGAGGGCTGTCACACATAATTAATGTGGCAGTCTTTTTTTGTAGGCATTAAATATACTTTTCGTAATACTTTATAGGTATGAGCGTTACTGCCGTGGAGGTGCTATCAATTTTGAAGATCGTGATCAATAGCGGATATTAAAAAGTGAAGTTCAAACAATTCATGAATATAGTAATTACTTTAGGGCAGATTTGTTTCTATCTGCTTAGTGCAATGGTCCAAGTAACATTGCAGCAGATGGTAAGAAGATTTATTTTTATCGTAGTAGTGGGAGGCCTTTGGCTGATTGCGTGCAAACAAAGACTGTATTGAATTTGCAGATAAATGATCCAGCTATCGTCAAGTCGTTCGCGTCAAACTATTTATGGTGATGTAGCATTACAAAACCAATTGCTTTTATTAAAAAAGTAGTAAATTTTACAAGCACATTACAGGATTTTATGATGAATATAACGAATGTTATAATACAAATAAAATATCTCGAAAATTAGTAATAATTTTAGCAATGGCCTCATAGTTTGATAAGGTAGCCTTATTTAAGGCGAATTCTATTCATAAATATAATAAGATGTGGAGATGATCTGATGGAGTTAAAACGTAGCGCATTTAAAGCCTATGATATTCGAGGAAAGTATCCTGATGAAATCAATGAAGAGTTAGCCTATCGCATTGGTCGGGCTTATGTTGAACTTTTTAAAGCGAAAAAAGTAGCAGTTGGCCATGATATTCGATTATCTGGTCAAGCTGTGCAGAATGCACTTGTATTAGGATTAACTGATATGGGATGTGACGTTGTTGATATAGGCGTGTGTGGGACAGAACAGATCTATTTTACGACTGCACACTTAAAATTAGATGGCGGTATCATGATTACAGCTAGCCATAATCCAAAAGAATATAATGGAATGAAACTTGTGCGTGAAGAATCTCGCCCAATTAGCAGTGATACAGGTCTCAAAGAAATCGAAGAACGTGCGATTACTGGTACATTTGAACCTGTAGTGGGCGTCAAAGCTGGTACAGTGGAAAGTATTGATATCTTAGACGACTATATCAAACATTTACTTACCTATGTAGATATGAGTGCCTTAAAACCATTGAAAGTCGTTGTAAACGCTGGCAATGGTGCGGCAGGGCCGATTCTTGATGAACTTGAAAAACATTTACCGTTTGAATTTATTAAAGTAAATAATGAACCAGATGGCAATTTTCCAAATGGCGTACCTAATCCACTTTTAATAGAAAATCGTGAAGCTACGGCGAAGGTCGTGCGCGAGCAGAAAGCGGATGTAGGGATTGCTTGGGATGGTGATTTTGATCGTTGCTTTATGTTTGATGAAAAAGGCGGTTTTATCGAAGGCTATTACATGGTAGGTTTTATTGCCCAAGCATTTTTAAGAAAAAATCCAGGCGCAGGTATCATTTATGATCCTCGTTTAATTTGGAATACAATTGAATTGGTAGAAGAAGCAGGCGGCAGACCGATTATGTGCAAGAGTGGGCATGCGTTTATTAAAGAGCGGATGCGTGAAGAAGATGCAGTATATGGTGGGGAAATGTCAGCGCATCATTATTTTAAGGATTTCTCTTTCTGCGATAGTGGTATGGTGACTTGGCTCTTAGTTCTTGAACTGATTTGCCGCGCGGGTAAGCCATTCTCAACCTTGATGGAAGAACGTATGGAGCGTTTCCCAATCAGTGGAGAGATCAATAGCACAGTAAAAGATGCAAAAGCTGTGATTGCAAAAATCGAAGAAAAGTATAGTAAAGATGGCGAAGTGACGAAAGTAGATGGTCTTAGCATCGAATATTCAAACTGGCGCTTTAACTTACGAATATCAAATACGGAACCGGTAATTCGGTTAAACGTAGAGGCACGTCAGGATAAAAAATTATTAAAAGAAAAAACCGATGAGTTATTAGCGATTATTAACGCTTAATCTTAAGGTACAAGGAGTAATTATGGGAAAAATTCGTAAAGCAGTCATTCCAGCGGCAGGTCTTGGCACGCGGTTTTTGCCAGCGACGAAAGCGCAGCCAAAGGAAATGTTACCAATTGTAGATAAGCCAGCCATTCAATATATTATTGAAGAAGCAATTGCATCCGGCATTGAAGAAATTCTAATCATTACTGGGCGTAATAAACGTTCAATTGAGGATCATTTTGATCGTTCCATTGAATTAGAATTACAACTAAAAGAGCAAGGCAAATATGAAATGTTGGGATTGGTAGAAGAAATCTCCAATATAACGGTACATTTTATTCGTCAAAAAGAAGCAAAAGGTTTGGGACATGCTGTTCTTTGTGCAAAACAATTCGTCGGGAATGAACCGTTTGCGGTTATGCTTGGCGACGATATTGTGGACGCAGAGGTACCTTGTCTGCGTCAATTGATGGATGTTTATCAGGATTTTAAAGGTTCTGTTTTAGGTGTACAAGAAGTGAACAAAGCGAAGGTTTCCAGTTATGGGATTGTGAATCCTAAACCAGTGAAACAGAATGTTTGGCAGGCGCTCGATTTGATTGAAAAGCCATCGCCAGAGGAAGCACCATCACAATTGGCAGTACTTGGCCGTTATATTTTGGAACCAGAAATTTTTGAACTGCTTGAAAAGACAAAGCCAGGTCGTGGTGGTGAGATTCAACTTACGGATGCGATTTGTCAGTTGGCAGCGATTCAAAAAGTTTATGCCTATAATTTTTCTGGTAGACGTTATGATATTGGCGATAAGCAAGGGTATTTAGAAGCTACGGTAGAATATGCGTTGAAACGTCCAGAATTACGTGATAAATTTTTAGAGTATTTGACTAAGACGGTGGGACCATTGTTAAAGTAAATTTGTTTTATAAAGATGAAATCTATGTGCAGATGAGTTGTAACGAAAAATAACAAGTCGGCAGGAGCTGAATCTTAAGAAAACACTATGTGATAAGATCACAATGAAGTCTCAAACTCCCTACGATCAGACAATGAGCCTTCAAAGCTAAGTGCTAGTTATGATTCGGCTCGCTACCTTTATTGAAAATTTTTCTTATACAACACATCTGCATAGAATGCACTAAAGATTTATTCATACGGCAATTAGCAGAAAAGGGTAACCTATACCCTTTTCTGCCAGACTAATAAAAACTTTAATACATTATATCCTATATATAGTATAGTTATAAATTTGGGATTATTCATACTTAGGGAGCTGTTGGGGTGCAACTAGCAGCTCCTGTGTTATGTGATTTTGGTAGTTACTTGAAGTTATATGGCTAGTCTAGTATAATAAAATAAGTTTTAGTTATACTTTTGAAGAAGAGGAAGGTGCTAAAAGCATGAGTTGTGATACAAAAAAACAATGTGTTTTGGAATCTGGATTTTGTTTTGATTATGAAAATCTTTTTGGGGAAGGCAAGGTAACAGCTGCTGATCTAAAAGAATATAGTGAGGCAATCCAAAAAGCGCATGAAGCAATGAAGGTTATGCGTGAAACAGGCGTAATCCGCGGTCATTTATCCAAAGATGGCGAGCCAGAAAAAGTATTATTTAGTCAATTGCCGTACATAAAAGAAGGAAATTTAAATTCACCATCTTCAATTGCACGGTTAAAAGAATTTTCTGCATCTGTACAAAATCGTGTGGACGCAGTAATTTCTTTTGGCATTGGTGGTTCTTTCTTAGGAAATAAAGTATTGTTCGATGTGCATTGCGGTGAATTCTGGAATAGTATGTCTACGGAAGAACGCAATGGTTATCCAAAAGTATATTTCAGTGGAAACAACATCGATCCTAGGCGGACAACCGATTTAATCAATCATATTGTAGCGAGTGCGAAAGTAAATGAAGCGCATGGGGTAAAACGCCCATATCGTTTGATGATGGTTGTTATCTCTAAATCAGGTGGTACGTTAGATACGATGTCAAACTTTATGGTGGCATATGAAGCGTTGAAGAAATATGCGAATATTGAAGTCGAAGTTGTTGCCGTAACCGATCCCAATGAAAAAAAGATGACACTACTTAAAAAATTAGCAGTAGATGAAAACTGGCCTACGTTTAGTGTTCCGAATGGGGTTGGTGGACGGTTCTCGATATTCTGTGAGGTTGGTTTAATTACAGCAGCTTGTATTGGCTTTGATATTGAAGCATTTTTAGCTGGGGCAAGGGCGATGGATGAAGTCTGTCAAACAGAAAATATTTGGAAAAACCCAGCGATGCTTAATGCTGGTCTAAAATTTATCGCTGCCAAAAAGTATGGTAGAACAAGTGAAGTGTTGATGCCATATGCAGATTATTTAAAATCTACTTCGGAATGGTATATCCAACTCTTAGCTGAATCTCTAGGTAAAAAATTCAATAAAGAAGGCGAAGTTGTGAACTATGGCAGAACACCAATTGTGGCTGTAGGGACAACGGATATGCATGCACAAACGCAGCAGCATCAAGAAGGTACGTTGGATAAAATCGTTCAATTTATCAATATTGCCAAGTGGAATGTGGATCCGATCATTGCCGATGCATTTCCAGCAGTGAAGAAGCTATCTGATATTTCTGGTATGCCAATGAGTCAAGCTTTAGAAGTTGCTAGAGAATCTAATGCGAGTGCACTTGCTTCAGAAAATCGTTTTAATGCGACTTTCACTTTACCTGAATTAACACCATATCATTTAGGCGAACTCTTATACATGTTGGCTTTGTCCGTAGCTTATGAAGGTGATTTAGCAAATGTAGATGCATTTGACCAACCAGGTGTAGAAGCTTATAAACGTATTATGGGACCTAGCTTAGCGGAAATAAAGAGTAGACTAGGTTAAAATTAGTTTAATTTAAAATTAATGGTAATATTGTAAAAAATCCTGTCGGAATATGACAGGATTTTTTTTTCTTTTGTAGAAGATGTTAATTTATATAAGTTTAAGGAGTTTGTGAAAAAGCATGAAGGAATTGCTGAATTTATTGGAAAATATTTGGGCTATTCCGAAGAAACGAAAAGTGAGCGTACTTTTTCTAGGGGTTAGTATTGTATTATGTGTATTTATTTTACAAAGGATAAATGTTAAACAAGATCCGGCCAATGTCGAGTTAGAAGTTTCAGCGCCCAAAGATAAAAACCAAAATGCAATGCTTCAACAAGTCGATGATAATAAAAATAAAATATTGAAAGATCCTTTTGCAGTTCCAAGTAGTTTTCGTGAAAAAGAGGAAACACCGCTTGAGAAATCAAGTAAAAATATAGTGAAGAATCAAAAGGCACCGTCAACTGTTCGGGCGAACCAATTGCCAATTGTAAGAGGGCTAATTGGTAGTGGCGATCGTTTTATTGCGATTTTAGAATATGGCGAAGTTAGCAAACGATGTTTACTGAATGATTCAATTGGACCCTATACAGTCGTAGGAATTGATGAAAAAAGTGTAATCTTAAATGGACCAAGCGGAACTATAATGCTAACGGTTGGACGGTGATTGATTTGATTGTGTCAAAATTAGGACGGTGGATTGTAGACGCAATAATTATAGTATTTATTCATATTTTAGGACAATCGTACGGTTTTGCAGAGGGCAGTGAACTGGTATCATTGAATGTAGTAGATGCTGAGGTGCGTGATGTACTGACTTCACTTGCCAAGTTAAGCAACCGTGACATCATTGTCGATGACTCAATCAAAGGTAAAATTACCATAGAGTTGCAATCACTTGATTTTGATACGGCATTGGAATTAATCGCGCAAACAAAAGGCTTGTACTATCAGCATGTAGGCAATGTAATCATCGTCGGGGGAAAAGGCGTTATCAATGAAAACTTTGGTTATCTTCATATTTTTGCATTAAAATATGTCGATCCAACAGAAGTCTTGCAGTCAGCGGAGCTTGCTCTGGGCAATTTGTCCAGTATTGCAAGTCATGAGAAAACAGCGCAGCATGAGGAGAAGACGGTGAAACATAACCGTTTGTCGATTGATGTGGCGACGAATTCACTTTTATTTTATGGTACAGAAAGTGAAGCAAGTCAAATTCGTGCAATGTTAGATAAAATTGATGTTCCTTATCAACAAGTTTCGCTGGAGGCAAAGGTTGTTGCGATAAATAAAGACGCAGCAAAAAAACTCGGTGTCGAATGGGAATGGTCTAAGCTTCCTCAGACACCAGAAGTTGAAAATGGGACGGAGACGTCAACAAGTACTGTATGGAATTCTGCGACCAATCGTTACGAAACGGTATCAGAGACAGTACCGACGACCAAGATTACACGGACCTGGAAAGATGGCTCAGAAAGTGTCCCTGGGGTAATTCAGTTTGGACATGGTGTCAATGGGCAACCATTTGAAGTGTATTATGGGGCAAAGATCAATGCGCTTGTCAGCGATGGCAAGGCGAGTATTTTGGCTAGGCCGAATATTTTGACCATCAACGGAAAACAAGCCGTGATCAATATTGGTGGCGAAGTACCAGTGCCAACTGTAGCAACGACTAATTCTACGACGACCACCTCCATCCAATACCGGGAAGCGGGTATTATTTTAAAGTATACACCGAGAATCAATAGTGATGGCTATATAACGGCTACTGTACACACTGAGGTTAGTTCACCGTATTATATTGCTGATTTAAAAGCATATAAATTTAGTAAACGTTCGGCGGATACAGTCGTTCGTTTAAAGGATGGAGAAACGATGGTCATTGGTGGATTGATTGGTAGTGAAGAAAGTAAAAATATCGACAAGATTCCGTTTTTAGGTGATTTACCAATACTAGGCCGTTTCTTTACGAATGTAGCGAATAGTAGAAATGAAACGGAAGTCATGATATTTCTTACAGCGAATATTGTTAAATAGAAAGAAGTGAAGTTACATGTCAATCAAAATTTTAATTGCCGACGATCATTTATTACTAAGGCAAGGTATCCGGATGGTATTAGATCTTGAGGATGATTTAGAAGTAGTTGCAGAAGCAGTTGATGGTCATGAAGCGTTAGCAAAAACCTTGATGTTTCAACCCGATATTTTACTTTTGGATTTGAATATGCCGATTTTAAATGGTATTGAGGTAACGAAACAATTACAATTGACAAAAACCAACACAAAAATCATTATGTTAACGATCCATGATGATGATAACTATGTGATTGAGGTACTTAAAAATGGGGCAATGGGTTATTTATTAAAAGATATAGAACCAGAAATGTTGATTAAAGCTATTCACATGGTACATGAGGGCGATGCTTTTGTTTATCCAGAAATTGCTGAGAAGTTATTTGGCGCAGTACAATGCGGTGATATCAGCATGAGAGCGGAAGAAATCTGGAAAGAACGTCGAGGGGAAAGATTAACTGCTAGGGAGATGGATGTACTTAGATGTATTGCGAAAGGCTTTAGTAATCAAGAGATCGCACAAGCGTTATTTGTCAGTGAAAAGACAGTAAAAAATCATTTGACAAATATTTTCCGTAAAATCAATGTAAACGATAGAACACAGGCACTTTTATATGCACTTAAAAATAAAATTATGACCTTAGAATAGTTTGTGTGTGGAGTTGGTGAAAACAACTCCTTTTTTATTTTTATAATGAAACAAACTCTCCAGAATTTAATTTGTATTTTTGTAGAAAAATATGATGGAAATTAATCAAAAAAAGATATATTATATTATAAGGTGTATCTAGGCTAAATTTGGAGAGGTGAAAGTACATTGGCTGTTTATCCAGTAAATCTTAATATTGAGGGTAGACCATGTGCTGTAATTGGTGGAGGACGTGTTGCGTATCGCAAGGTCAAGGTTTTATTAAAAGCCAAGGCCAGTGTTACGGTCATTAGTCCAGTGTTAATAGAGGAGTTGGCTCAGTTAGTTGAGCGTGCGGATATTATTTATAGTGCGAAGTTTTATAGCCAAGGCGATTTAAACGCTTATTTTCTTGTTATTTGTGCTACTGATAATAGTGAAGTAAATCAAAAAGCCGCTTTAGAAGCAAAGGAAAATGGCTCACTTGTTAATGTCGTTGATAATGAATCTTTCAGTGATTTTACTGTGCCAGCACAGGTAAGTCGTGGCGATTTATTGTTTACGGTATCGACAGGGGGAAAAAGTCCGGCATTGTCGCGGCAGCTTCGAGCAGAGCTTGCAGACACCTATGGAAATGAATATGAACTATATTTAGAATTGGTGACGAAGGTGCGTTCCTTAATAAAAAGGAAGTTAGAGACAAGCCAAGAGCGTGAGATTTTTTGGAGCAAAGCGATGAATAAAGAAATACTTGATTTACTAAAACAAGGTGAATTAAGCGTGGCGGAGGAAAGAATAGAGCATGCAATTAGTAGTTGTGGGATTAAATCATAAGACAGCACCAGTAGAAGTGCGGGAATGTTTTTCTCTATCAGCGGATAAAGTGAAAGCTGGACTGAAACATATAGATGAGTATGAAGAAATTCATGAAGCAGTGATTCTTTCGACTTGTAATCGGAGTGAACTGTATGTAGTTGTTGAAGATGCTGAAGAATCTTTACCAGAGTTAAAACGGTTTTTATACGATCTAGCGAGCAATGATGATGATGTGGACGAGTATTTATTTCATTATTATGATGAAGAATGTATTGAGCATTTATTTAGAGTTGCTTCTAGTTTAGATTCTTTGGTCATTGGCGAAGGGCAAATTCTCAGCCAAGTAAAAAAAGGCTATTGGATCGCAAAAGAGGAAGGGACAACCAGTACGGTGCTCAATACATTATTCCATCGGGCGATTTCTGTAGGCAAGCGTGTTCGTACAGAAACGAGAATCGCCTATAGCGCAGTATCTGTCAGTTATGCGGCAGTGGAATTGGCTAGAAATCTGTTTGGTGATTTAGCAAATTCAAGGGTCTTATTAATGGGGGCAGGGCAAATGGCTGAGCTTACAGCGCGTCATTTACTTGATCATGGTGTGAAGAATGTGATTGTATCCAATCGAAATTATGATCGCGCTGTAGAGCTTGCTGAAAAATTTGGTGGCGAAGCGGTACATGCGGAAAATGCGATGGCATATGAAGTGAATGCGGATATTGTAATTACTTCGACTGGTGCGCCACACTATATCGTAAAAGCTTGGGATACGCAGCATCTCATGAAAAAACGTAAGAATAAGCCGATTATTTTCATCGATATCGCCGTGCCACGTGATGTCGAGCCAGAAGTAGCAGATATTAAAGGTGTTAGTTTATATAACATTGATGATCTAGAGGCTGTGGTGGATTCTAATATTAAAGTGCGCGAGCAGGAAGCTGAACTCGCTGAAAAAATAGTTGCGGAAGAAGTAAAAGAGTTAGTCAATAAATTTCGATACTTATCTTTCCGACCAGTCATGGCACTGCTCACCGAGAAAGCAGAACGAATGAGACAGCGTGAAGTGAAACGGGCCATGGCAAAATTGTCTGATATTACACCAGAAGAACGTAAAGTGATAGAAAATATGTCACATATGATTATACGCAAAATGCTGAGAGAGCCAATGATGAAGATGAATAGCGCAGCTGGTACTGGGAATGAGCAGTATTATATCGATGCAATGCGAGAACTTTTCAAACTTGATACAATAGGGGAGAACAGAAAAAGTGAGAGAAAAAATAGTTATCGGTACGCGCGGCAGTAAGCTGGCGCTATGGCAAGCCAATCATATTGCGGATTGTTTACGTAAGCAATATAAAAATTTTGAAGTCGTATTAAGACATATCACAACAACTGGTGATAAAATTCTTGATGTCCCATTGGCAAAAATCGGTGGAAAAGGTCTATTTACGAAAGAACTAGAAACTGAGATGCTCGAAGGAACCATTGATTTGGCAGTGCATAGTTTAAAAGATATGCCAACTGAGCTGCCAGAGGGGTTAACCTTGGCGGCGATTACCAAGCGCGTTGATCCAGGCGATGCGCTCATTAGTCCCAAATATAAAACACTGGCAAATTTACCACAAGGTGCAAAAGTCGGTACTTCTAGCCTAAGAAGAAAGGCGCAGCTCTTAAGTGTTCGTCCTGATCTTAGCATTTGTGAGTTACGTGGGAACGTCGATACGAGATTGAAAAAGTTAGAGACTGATCAATTGGATGCAATTGTGTTAGCTGCTGCTGGTTTAAAACGGCTTGGCTGGCAAGAACATATTACGGAAATATTACCGAAAGAAGTTTGTTTGCCAGCGGTTGGTCAAGGGGCACTTGCCATTGAGTCAAGGACGAATGATCAAGAAATATTAGAGCTATTAGCATTTTTAAATGATCAAGCAACGCGTGCTGCGGTGACGGCAGAGCGTGCTTTCTTGAAAACAGTCGAAGGTGGTTGCCAAGTGCCAGTTGGTGTGTTTGCAACGCTAGAGGATGATATGTTGACTGTTAAGGCGATTATAGCGACCATCGATGGGCAAATGGCAATTAAGGATTGCGTCGTTGGTGCAAGCAGCGAGGCAGTTTCGCTTGGTGAGACGCTTGCAAACCGCATGCTTGATGCTGGTGGACGCAAGATCATGGTAGATTTAGGGTGTATGACTGAATAAATAATATATAGGTCAGGTGAGGTATAGGGTTCACCTGACTTTTTTGTAGGGGGAAATTTTATGGCAGGTATGGTATATCTAGTGGGTGCAGGCCCTGGTGATTACAAATTAATCAGCGTAAAAGCATGGGAGTATATTCAAATTGCGGATACGATCGTGTATGATCGATTAGCGGATGATCGCTTGCTTCGTAATGCACGGAAAGATGTAGAGCTAATCTATGTAGGAAAAGCATCTAGTCAACACACGATGCGCCAAGAAGATATCAATCAATTGTTGGTTGATAAAGCTAAAGAAGGCAAAACAGTTGTGCGTTTAAAAGGCGGCGATCCATTCGTATTTGGTCGTGGTGGAGAAGAAGCTTTACTCTTACAAGAGAATAATTTACCTTTTGAAATCGTGCCAGGTATTACTTCGGCAATTTCTGTGCCTGCTTATGCTGGTATTCCTGTAACGCATCGGGCAGTAGCCACTTCCTTTGCTGTAATTACAGGTCATGAAGATCCAACGAAAGGCAAATCCAACATGCGTTGGGATAAACTTTCGACAGGGGTAGATACGCTTGTCTTTTTAATGGGTGTAGAGAATCTACCACATATTACTTCGCAATTGATAAAAAATGGTCGTTCAGCAGAAACGCCAGCAGCTGTGATTCGTTGGGGGACAAAACCAGAGCAGCGCGTACTCGTGACAACTGTTGGTACTGCGGCTGAAGATGTAGCGAAGCGAGGTTTGAAACCGCCAGCGATTTTTATCGTTGGTGATGTTGTTAACCTACGGGAAAAATTAGCTTGGTTTGACAACCGTCCACTATTTGGTAAAAATATTCTTGTTACACGTGCTAGAGAACAAGCCAGTGTTCTTACAAATAAATTAGAGGCAATGGGAGCAAATTGCATTGAAGCGCCAGCGATTAAAATAGTTGAACCAGACAGCTATGAAGCAATCGATAGTGCAATTGCTAGTATTGCAAGTTATCAATGGTTGATTTTCACGAGCGCAAATGGGGTTGACCATTTCTTTAACCGCTTAGACGAAAAAGGCCTAGATAGTCGTGCACTTTTCCATGCAAAGATTGCAGCGATTGGTGTATCGACGGCAAATCAATTGCAGAGGTATGGTATCAAAGCTGATGTGATTCCTGCTGAATTTAGAGCAGAAGGAATCATTGAAATATTAGAAGATAAAATTGACAAAGGCATGAAGATCTTGATTCCACGTGCCAAAGAAGCGCGTGAGCTATTACCAGAAAAACTTCGTGAAATGGGCGCAATCGTCGATGTTGCTCCAGTGTATCAAACGGTGATTGGCGACGTAGACAGCGAATTATTAATTCAAAAATTACAAGATGGCGAAATTGACTTAGTAACGTTTACGAGTTCTTCGACGGTAACAAATTTACTTAGTGTATTAGGGCAAAATGGCAAAGCATTAATTAGCAAAGTAAAAACAGCATGTATTGGTCCAATCACGGCAAAAACTTGTTTAGACCATGGCATTGAGCCAACGATAGTTGCCGATGATTATACGATTACAGGTTTAGTAGAGGCGATACAAACTATGGACAGACAGGCCGCGGGTCGGTGATAAGCACTCATCTGCGTCGTTACAGTAAGGTGCTGCTCGTCGACGTACGAAAGTACGACTCCTTCAGAGCCCCTTACTGTTCCTAGCATCTGAGCACTTCTCACCAGCCGGCAGCCTATCTTTGTACTAGTTTATAAGTGGAGCGGATTTTGGCATTTTCTAAATCATCGACACAAATATTTTATTTTGTCGACAGCCTGAGGGGGATAAGCTATCCTCCTTTCTGATGATTTCCATTATATATAAATCTTTAGTGCTTTTTTTATAGTAAAATAATTTAGAGGTGATTGTTGATGTATCAGCAAAAATTAAGACCACGTCGTATGCGTATTTCTGAAGGCGTACGTAGTTTAGTTTGTGAAACAACACTAACAGCAAAGGACTTTGTGTATCCAATCTTTGTGGTCGCTGGCAGAAATGTCAGAGAAGAAATATCTAGTTTGCCAGGCTGTTATCATTTATCCGTAGATGAAGCAGTAAAAGTAGCAAGAGAAGCATATGAACTTGGTATTCCAGCGGTTGAAGTCTTTGGTTTACCTGAATATAAAGATGAAATCGGTTCTAGTGCATGGGATATGAACAGTCCTGTACAACGGGCGATGCAGGCGATCAAAGCAGAGCTTCCTGAACTCGTGATCATAGGTGATGTCTGTCTTTGCCAATATACCGATCATGGGCATTGTGGTCAGTTAAAAGATCAGTATGTAGAAAATGATGCAACGTTGAAGCTATTAGCGAAAGTTGCAGTCAGCCAAGCAAAAGCTGGGGCGGATATGATTGCGCCATCGGATATGATGGACGGTCGTGTGGCGGCAATTCGTGAAGCTTTAGATGAAGCTGGTTTTAGTAATGTATCTATCATGTCGTATGCGGTGAAATATGCATCGGCTTATTATGGGCCATTTAGGGATGCGGCGCATTCTACGCCACAATTTGGTGATCGTCGTTCTTATCAAATGGATCCAGCCAATACGCGCGAGGCACTCAAAGAAGTTGCACTTGATATCGCTGAAGGTGCGGATATTATCATGGTAAAACCAGCCCTTTCTTATCTTGATATCGTACATCAAGTTCGCAATGTGACGAATTTGCCAGTGGCTGTTTACAATGTGAGCGGTGAGTATGCCATGGTAAAAGCAGCAGCAGCAAATGGCTGGATTGATGAAAAGCGAATTGTATTAGAATCTTTAACCAGTATGAAACGTGCTGGTGCAGATATTATCATTACTTACCATGCATTAGATGCAGCTCGTTGGTTAGCTGAGAAATAATTGATTTTTAGGGGGCTGAAAGTATGACTTTAAATTTAGAAAAATCAGCAGCAGCATTTGCTGAAGCGAAACAATATATTCCTGGCGGCGTAAATAGTCCAGTTCGCTCTTTTCGCAGTGTAGATTCTAATCCACCGTTTATTGCAAAAGCAAAAGGCAGTAAAATCTATGACATCGACGGGAACGAATACATTGATTATGTTGGTTCTTGGGGGCCAATGATCGTTGGCCATGCCCATGACGAAGTGATTGCAGCAATCAAGGAAGCAGCCGAACTCGGAACAAGTTATGGTGCGCCGACGCTGCTAGAAACCGAGCTTGCCAAATTGGTACAGGAAATCATGCCATCGATGGAATTGATTCGGATGGTAAATTCCGGTACAGAAGCAACGATGAGTGCGCTTCGTTTAGCGCGTGGCTTTACTGGGCGCGAAAAAATCGTAAAATTTGAGGGCTGTTATCATGGACACCATGACAGTTTATTAGTGAAAGCTGGTTCTGGTTTGGCTACATTTGGCGTGCCAGATAGCCCAGGGGTTCCAGCTGGCGTTGCCAATAATACGATTACGGTACCGTATAATGATATCGAAGCGATCCGCAGTGTACTCACAGAGTCAGGCAATGAGATTGCCGCTGTGATCATTGAGCCAGTAGCCGGTAATATGGGGTTAGTATTACCAAAGCAAGGTTACTTACGTGAACTTAGAAAAATAACGGAGGCACATGGTGTATTACTTATTTTTGATGAAGTGATGTGCGGTTTCCGTGCTTCTTTGGGCGGTGCTCAAGCAGCGTATGGTATCAAACCAGACTTGACTTGTCTTGGTAAAATCATCGGCGGTGGTTTGCCAGTCGGTGCTTATGGTGGCAGACGCGATATCATGGAACAAATTTCTCCAGCTGGGCCAGTGTATCAAGCTGGTACATTAAGCGGCAATCCACTGGCAATGACTGCTGGAATTGCAACATTAAAAATTATTAATAAAACACCAGAGCCAGGTCAAGCGGATTATAGCCGTGGACTTACATTAAAAACAAAAAAATTAAACATGGGCATGGAAGCTGAAGCGAAAAAAGTAGGTCTTAGCTTACAATTTCATCAAGCTGGTTCGATGTTTGGTTTATTTTTTACAGATCAACCAGTCTATGATTATGAAACTGCAAAACAATCTGATTTGACGGCTTTTAAGATTTATTTTCAATCTATGCTAGAACAAGGCATCTATCTTGCACCATCACAATTTGAAACAGCATTTATGTCTGGTGCACATACCGATGAAGATATCGATAAAACAATTGCTGCAAGTGCCGTTGCATTTGCAAAAGTTGCTGCATATATGAATAGCAAATAAATAAGTAGTTGAAATAAAAAATAATAATAGGAAAAGACGTTCGCTTGCGAACGTCTTTTTCCTATTGATCAGCTATTTAACTATTCAGTGGCTGAGGATTTACGACGACGATACCAGCACTAAGATTGCTAATCGCATTAGAAATTAATAAAATACTATCTAAATCAAATGTACCTTTTTTACATTCTTTGATTAATATTTCTTGTAAGATCAGCATCGTAAAGATCACAACGGAATTGCTCGTGGCAGCCGCGATATTGGAAGAACGAAACGCGGCGCAGCGACTTTCTTCAGCTAACTTTCTTAAATCAATATTACCGCAGTTATTACAATCAATTAAGTTATCCTCAGTTGTTTCTGTCGTTTCCGATAAGGTATTGGTTCGTTGATTGGTTGTCGTTGTCGTTGTTGCAGACGTTGTTTCATCTACTGCAGTAACGACGGTCGTAACATCCGTAGTACTTGTGGTTGTGGTTGTGGTTTCTGCCAAAAGATAAGCACCTCCTGCATATAGCTTTATCAATACGAATTTATATGCAGGAGGTGCTTGATTCATACGAAAGATATGGTGTTATTGCTTTTCAATGGTGGTAATCACGACATCTACCGAGTCACCATTTTTTACGAGCGCCGTATATTCGGCAGGTTGGTTGTTTAAGAGAATTTCTACTTTGGCATGGGAGAAGGCACTTGGCGGTTGAAATTTGGCCGCTAGGAGTACATCACTAATCATGGTTACTGATTTTTCTGAAATAGAATACGTGATGGAGCTGCCATCTTTAACGGCTGTATTTAATGTGGCAGGGTTACCGTCGACGGCAAGCGTACAAGTGGTGGTAGGAATTTTGCAGTTGGTTTTGTTGAAGCTGATCGTAATATGACTGTCGATTTTATCCCGATCGATAATCTTGCCAAGGGTCGGGTTTTTGGGTTCAATACAGATAATATTGTCATCTGGATTGACTATAGTAGAAAGCGTCGCCTCTTCCTCGTTTACTGTAATCGTAGGGAAGGCGCTATACTGCGCATTTTTACCATTTAGTTTGTAATTAAAATGATGTGGTGTTGGTTTATAACCAATATTTACAAGAATTTCTCCGAGCTTATTCATCTGTTGATAGGTTATTTCATCGCGGTCTTTTAATTGATAATCGAGTGGCGCTTCTTGGTTATTTACCAATACCCTCGCTCTGATTGTGAATTCTTCATTATTCACTATAATATTAAATGATGGTGGTACATTCACCACATCCTTCAGTTTTACATGGGGCATAGAACCATTGATACCATTGACTGCACAAATTTTATCCCCATTTTTTAGAGGTGCAGTTAGGGGAGTTGGCTCATCATTGAGTGTAAAGGTTGCTGGTTTGCCCATAGAGCCTGCAAAAAATTTTGTTTGACTGTTGATTTTTACCGTGAGTCCTAGACCTGGTTTGCCCCCGAGGTTTTTTAGCCCAATGCCAGCAGCGAGGAGTGCATCCGATACGGTCAACTTACTAATGTTAAATAGATGTAATTCAGTATTGTTCACAGAAACGGAAATGAAGTTTAGTGCGTGCGAGGAGGCTATTTTTAAAATACCAAGTGGCGTTACGGCATCAGGACGTTTTAAAATTTCAGGAATATCGGTAATTCCGTTAATGCTTTCAGGTGTACGTACAGCAACACGTGGTGCAGGAATATCAAGCGCTTGGGCGATTGCTTCTGGGAGCATTGGCGTTAGGGAACCACCGCCAACGAGAAGAACTGCTTGTGGGGCAGCGTCATTGAGCGTAAGAATTTGCGCTGAAATTGCTTGCGCGAGCTCGGCTATATTTGAGGAAATTTCAGTGGTGATTTCTTCTGGTGATAAATTATAATCAATACCTAAAATATCTTGGAATGTAATTTTTTTGTCAGCTTTATCTTTATCAGGAGAGTTTATCTCACGTTTAATTTGCTCAGCAACATTAAAATCAAGTAAATAGCGTTGGGAAATTGCTTCGGTAATTTCGTCGCCTGCGAATGGAACCATTCCATAAGCAATAACCGAGCCGTTTTTAGTAATCGCAACGTCGGAGGTACCAGCACCGATATCGACTAAAACAAGATTTAAATGGCGCATGGTTGGCGGGATGAGGACAGTGATTGCGGCAATTGGTTCTAATGTTAAGGAACTCATATCAAGTTTTGCTTCGTGCAATGCAGACTGCATGGAGTCAATAACCTGGCGTGGTAAAAAAGTGGCGATTACATTCGCTTGTGCGAGTTTACCGCGCTGACCAACGAGCGTTTTTAGCTGTACTCCATCAAGTTTGTAGCTTACCGTACTATAACCAACACAGTAATAGAGTGTCGGATCATCTACGGTGCTGGAGGTTGCCAATTTTTGTTGCGCAGACTGGATTGCCGCATAATCAAGAGCATGCTCATCATCGATCGTCAGAATTTCTGATACTTCAAGTTCGGCATCAGCGTTGATGGTATAAAGCGCCCGACCAGCCGCGGCAACGGCAGCATTTTTGAGTGGACCTACTTGTTTTTCTAGTTCTTCTTTGACTCCTTCTAAGATGGCAGCAACTTCTGGAACATCATGGATTTGTCCATCCAGCATAGCGCGAGTATTATGCTCTTTACGTTCGGTAGCAATAATTTTCATTGAGTTGCCGACCTGTTCCGCGACAATACCGATGACGCTTCTCGTACCAATATCTAAAGAAAATAGTAAGTTCTTTTCCATAAAAAATCTCCTTGTAAGTTAAAGTGTGCATTGTCACCTCAAAGCACCGACTTTTAGGCAGCAATTACTCTATATGAAAAAAGTTGTCTAAATACTTGTTATTTCGCTAGTTTAGGTAAATATTCCTTTGATATTCCCATAAATATATGAGAATATATTCTAGCAATGTTTGTTTTTCTGTATTTAATTGTTGAAATTTAGTACAATGTAATAAGAAATGTTTTTTTGGAGGTAAATAGTGAATAATATTCATATCGTTTTGGATAGTACAGCGCATGTAGACAATGCGTTGCTACAAAAATATAAAAATTTGCATAAGGTATCGTTGAAGGTGAGAATTGGTGATCACGAGTGGGATGAAGATGAATTATCCGCCCATGATTTATTTATAGAAACGAAGAAGGCAGGCGTATTGCAGCAAACTTCACAACCGCCAATTGGTGAATTCATTCAGTTATTTGAATCTATCATCGCTGAAGGTGGCGAAGTGATTGTGATTTCTGTTTCTGGGGCCTTGAGTGGTACGGTGCAAGGTGCAAGAACTGCGGCAGCTACTGTAAATACAAAAAAAATCCATGTGATAGATACACAAACAGCCGCAATTGGTATGGTTCGAATGGCGGAATCTGCTTTGCAAATGATTGAAGAAGGTAAAAGTGTAGAAGAAATCTTAGAAGTTTTGCATAAACAGGTAAAAGCTACGCATACTTTGTTATTACCAGACTCTTTAGAATATTTACATCAGGGTGGGCGCATTGGTGGCGCAGCCACTTTATTTGGTACGATACTACAAATTAAGCCGGTGTTGTATTTAACCGAAGGGCGCATAACAATTTTAGATAAAGTAAGAACACGTAAACGGGCTATAAATCGTTTAATTGAAGAGTTTGATCATTGTGGTGAAATAGACTATATTGGTGTTGTGCACATTGAAGCTCAAGAGGATGGGCAAGAACTTAAGGAACGTGTAGCTGCACTTTATCCTAATGCAATCATTTCCTTAACCGAAGCAGGCTCTGCAGTCGCATCACATATTGGACCTGGGGCAGTCGCTTTGATTTATCAGGAGAGAATATAGAGAGATGCTAAATAATGGTGGTGAACGTATGACAAGTAATAAAGAAGTGATTACTGGCAATGATTTTAAACGAATGATTGCTGGTGCTTATAATGAATTTTCTCTGCAACATGAAAAAATTAATCAATTAAATGTATTCCCAGTACCAGATGGTGATACTGGGACGAATATGCTTCGAACGTTAGGGGCAGTAGCAAGGGCTGTAGCTGAATCTCAAGAAGAAGGAATTGGCTCTGTTGCCAAACGTGCGGCAGATAGTGCGATTATGGGGGCAAGAGGAAATTCTGGCGTTATTTTATCGCAAATTTTTCGCGGCCTTGGTCGTGGACTGGCTGGTAAACATGAAGTTACGTCGGCTGGACTAGGAAAAGCCTTTCAATATGGGGTATTATATGCATATCGCTCAGTATCTAAGCCGGTAGAGGGTACAATTTTAACCGTAGCAAAAGGTATAGCCAAAGGTGCTTATCATGCAGTAAGGGCGAATTTGCCGATTTCTGATATTTTGGAAACTGCAATCGAAGCGGGGAACGTCGAATTAAAACGTACACCAGAGCTATTGCCAGCGCTGAAAGCCGCAGGGGTAGTAGATGCTGGCGGCCAAGGGTTAATCGTATTTTTACAAGGCTGTCTACAAGGATTAGGTGGGGATTTTGTTTCACCGAGCCTTGATTTTGAAATGAGCTATAAAGCAGCGAAGATCATGCCGCAGGTTGAGTTTGAAATTGCTCACCCTTATTGTACAGAATTTATGGTGAAAAATACGAAAGCTACGGTGGCAGAAGTAAAGAAGGTCCTTACAGAAATGGGGGACTCTGTGGTGATTGCCGATGGTGGGGAAGTATTGAAAGTGCATATCCATACAGGCCATCCTGGATTAGTCCTCGAATGTGCTGTAGGCTGGGGTACGCTTCATGATATCAAAATTGATAATATGGCAGATCAGCATCGCAGTACTTTGGTTTCGGAAGTAAGTGATAAACCAAAAGTAAAAACGGCGATTATCACGGTTGCCGCTGGTGATGGTTTAGCTGATATTATGAAAAACCTTGGGGCACATATAACTATCCTGGGTGGTCAAAGTATGAATCCAGCGGTAGAGGAATTTATCGATGCGGTTCATCGCGATATTGCTGAAAAATATATTATTTTACCGAACAATAGCAATATTATCTTAGCGGCTGCGCAGGTGAAAAAATTGCTTGGTGATCGCGTAGAAATTGTTCCGACAGTAAATACACCACAAGGCTTAGCCGCATTAGTTGCTTTTGATGCTGCTGCTGATATAGCAGAAAATGTGCGAAAGATGGCGGATTCGACCAAAACAGTAAAAGAAGCGAGTCTTACCATGGCGGTGCGCGATAGTAAAGTTGGCGAGGAGCTAGTAAAAGAAGGCTCGTATATTGGGGTAATTGGCGGTAAAGTAAAAGTTTACGGTGCAGAAATGAATGCCACTTTGGTGGATACCATAAAGGCCATTCTTGATGATACAAGTGAACTTGTCAGTCTTTACTATGGTTGTGAAGTAGCTGAAGAAGAGGCAAAAGAAGTTGCTGAAATGTTAGAGGAAACTTTGCCAGGTTTAGAAGTGGAAGTATATGCTGGCGGGCAGCCGAATTATTATTTTTTAATTAGTGTAGAATAAAAGAGAACAATAAAGAGCTGTTGTGTTAAGCAACAGCTCTTAGGCTGTTGACAAAATAAAATATTTGTGTTGATGATTTAGAAAATATCTAAATCCGCTCCACTTATAAACTAGTACGAAGATAGGTTGCCGGTTGGTGAGAAGTGCTCAGATGCTAGGAACAGTAAGGGGGTGTGAAGGAGTCGTACTTTCGTACGTCGACGAACAGCACCTTGTCGGAGGGCGTAGATGAGTGCTTATCGCCGCCCCGCAGCCTGTCTGTCCATAGTTTGTCTACAGGCTCTGAATTGGAGGGAAAAGTGTGCTTACAAATTTGAGTGTACATAATTTTTTTGCTAAGATGGCGGGAAATGGGGAGCCGGGAAGTGGCAGTGGGGCGGCTTTGGTTGGATTAACAGGTGTTAGTTTATTAAAGATGGTGACGAATTTATGCAGTCAAGGGCAGGAAGATGGCAGGCAGTTTGCTGTGCTGAATATTGAGCTGGATAGGCTGCATGTGTTATTAGAAGGGTTAATTAATCGAGATGCCGAGGTTTTGGAACAGGCGTTACCAGCACTTACTGCAGTGGGGCCAGATGGCAATAGTGAGGAGTGGAATGAAGTGCTATTGCAAGCAATTGATGTGCCACTCGTGATTGCGGATGCTTGTATTGAAGCGCTGAAAGTGGCGAAAAAGTTACGAGTAGCAGCAATGCCTAATATTGTTTGTGATGTCCATTTTGCTGCGCTCAGTTGTAATACGGCTCTGCAAGGTGCGATATTGATTGCTGAGCTTAACATTTCGCTATTACGCGATGATGAAGACATGATCGCAAAATTAAACAAAAAAATAGCTGATTTCACCGAGTTGGGTGATCAGCTGATTGATGCAATATTAGTAAGATAAGAAATGTTTTTGTCATAAGAAGAACAGGTGAATTGCAACGAAAAATAATAAGTCGGCAAGAGACGAATCTCAAGGTAGTACTGATTCAACGATCGCAATGCAGGCTAAACTCCCTGCGGTCAGACAGAAAGCCAGCAAAGCTACGAGGTAGTAAGATTCGTCTATGTTGCCTTTATTAAAAATTTTTCTTATACAATACACCTATTTATGATACGTTAGAAGAACAGGTGAATTGCAACGAAAAATAATAAGTCGGCAAGAGACGAATCACAAGGTAGAGCTGATTCAACGATCGCAATGCAGGCTAAACTCCCTGCGATCAGACAGAAAGCCAGCAAAGCTACGAGGTAGTAAGATTTACCTATGTTGCCTTTATTAAAAATTTTTCTTATACAATGCATATATTTATGGTCACACGTGTTGATTATCCATAAATTAGTAATGAAATTCAGGCCGTTAACCTCTCCGCCTCCTTCGTCGGCACCTCTCCTATTAGGAGAGGCTTTCGCTCCACATAAATTACATATTAAAACAATAATCTTAGTACCAAAACTTACCGTCTCCAAAGGCTCTCCTAATAGGAGAGCTCAGACTGTCGACAAAATAAAATATTTATGTCGATAGATTAAAAAACAGCTAAATCCTTTCCACTTATAAACTAGTACGAAGATAGGTTGCCGGTTAGTGAGAAGTGCTCAGATGCTAGGCACAGTAAGGGGATGTGAAGGAGTCGTACTCTTGTACGTCGACGAGCAGCACCTTACAGTAACGACGCAGATGGGGGCTTATCGCCGACCCGCGGCCTATCTGTCCATAGTTTGTATACAAGCTGGGCTCTCCTAATAGGAGAGCTGTCGCAGAAGCGACTGAGAGGTTAACGTTCCCAGCAACCTAAATATTCTATATCAGTTTAATATGATGAACGATCAAAAAGTCATAACAATACAATTTTTCGCTGTATAAATATGGCTAAACATACATGTGCTTTATGTATGTTTAGAAGAACTGATGAATTGAAATCAAATTTTTCTTATGCTATTCATCTGTTTTTCTTATGCTATTCATCTGTTTTTCTTTGTAGTCAATTTTTATATATTTTTGCTTTGCCTGACTGCGCCGGGGCCATCGTTGGCAACAGCTACTGAGGCTTGTCCAAAGGTTTTCATATCATTGAGCATATGCATACTTGCATCGAGTAATTTCATGCCCAGAGCAGTTGCACAACCTTCACCGATAGACATATCGAGATTAAGGTATAACGGAATACCTAGGAGAGATAGGGCTAGTTTATGCGCTGGATTAGGGGAAAGCTGTGAACTGATAAGGTAATTTTTAACCTCTGGGGCAATTTTTACTGCCAGTAGAGCGGCAGTGCAGGTAGCTGAGCTGTCTAGCACGATAGCACAGCGTCTATTTGCTGCGGTGAGTATGGCACCGACAAGTGCCGCTGTTTCGGTGTCACCAAGCTTACTAAGAGTATCTAGCGGATTGATAGCAAGTAGTTGTTCCTCTTGATTGTATAAATCTAAAATAGTTTGGCAGATTGCCCTGTCACTGCTACTATCGCCAAGCCCGATTACATTGATTCCTTGGTCAGCTTGTTCGTTCACAATTTCCATTCCCATTTCAATTGCTGCAAACATTTGTTGATCGGTCATTTCAGCGGTATTGGAGTCTTTTCTTAAGTTTAAATCAGTCAAGATAAGTTTAGCCGTTGCATGCTCTGCAAAGGTAGGAAGTGCAGTAAGTGGAGGTGCTGTAGTTTTATTATTATTGTCAGCGAAAAGTAAAATAGTTTTATGTAAAGTATTTGGTTTTGTATTTGCGGTGACACCAGCAATTTGAATTGCCAAGGCTTCGATTGCGCCAAGACTATGTATTGGTTTGGTTAGGTTATCGATATAGAGACTGCAAGTTTCCATCGCTGCTTTATCTAATGGCTGGATGCTAGCAATCATTTTATTGAACTGATCTTGTACTTCTTTAAGAGTAGTTATTTTAGCTGCTTTTAGAGCTGGCGCAGTTGCTTGGTGCGTATCCATCTTGCTATAGGCTTTAATGGCAACATCTAAAAAGTTGATAGCAATGGACGACCCTGTTGCTTCGCCAAGACGGAAATTCATATTGATATATGGTCTTAATCCTAACAGTTCCAACATTTTCTTATGAGCAGGTTCAGCCGAGAGATGAGAGCCGATGAGATAATGTTTTACAAGAGGACAAATGTTATTGGCGATTAATGCAGCAACACCAGTATTGAAGCCGTCGAGCATGACCACGCAGTGATTCGCTGCGGCACCAATCATGATTCCAGCGATACAGCCGAGTTCAAACCCGCCAACTTTTGCGAGGACGTCGATTCCGTCTTTTGCATTGGGGTTGTTGACTTCCAGTGCTTGGCGGACAACGTCAATTTTTACTTTTAAGCGTTCATCAGAAATATTCGTACCGCGACCAGTGGCTTGTTCTGGTGTTAGATTGCCAAACGTAGCAACAATGGCTGCGCTAGCTGTCGTATTGGCAATCCCCATTTCACCAGGCAAAAAACATTGGTAGCCTTGTTGTGCATATTCATTGACGAGTTCAATTCCTGTTATCAAAGACTGAATTGCTTGCTCACGTGTCATTGCAGGCCCTTTGGTCATGTTTTTTGTACCATAGTCAATTTTTCGATCGATGAGCCCTGGAAGTTCTTCCATAGGAGCGGCAATCCCCATATCGACGACGATCATATGTGCACCAGAGAAATTGGAGAGTGCATTGGCAACAGCGCCTTTTGAAATGAGATAGTTTTTGGTCATGTGTACGGTTGTTTCAACGGGATAAGCACTGACACCCATTTCAGCAACGCCATGATCAGCGCAAACTACGATGGTGCATTTTTTCGGTACCTCTGGCATTTCTTGTCCAGTGATACCAGCATATTTGATTAATATATTTTCTAAATAGCCAAATCTTTTTTGAGGTTTGGCTATTTTGTCGAGACGATTTTTTGCGTATTGCATAGCTGCTTCGTCTAGTGGCGTGATGCGAGAAAGTGTTTGTTCAAGTAAGTTCATGGACGGCCTCCCTAAGAATAAAATCTACATTGTTCTATTATAGCAAGAATTGTAGAAAATAGATGAAGAGATATAAAAAATACAGTAAGAAAAATTTTCCTAGCCGCAAAGGAAGGTTTGCTAGTGGTGTGCTAAGATAACTGTTGGCAAGCAATGTAATTTTAACTAACTTAATATAAGTTTCTTACTGAATGTGCAGTAAAATAGTTTGCCTCAATGGTTTTTATTTTATTTGGAGCTTTTTGATTATATCAAACATTATATTAATAAAGACAAAAGGTGCTAACCTAAATTTAATGTTTAAGTTTGAAAATTATTTTGGGAATATTCATTTAAAAACTCTTGACGATAATGGTGATAGCCACTTACGCTTGCCACTCCAGAATCATGAATACACCAGGGGATCTGCTGCCTAGGAATTACAACCTTATAGCCAGCAATGTTGAATTCTCTACTTTGTGACAAATCGTAAAAATGCCATCCAGTGAAAATATCTTCTCGCCACGGTATGTCAAATTGGGTAATCATTATTAACCCATCAATACATTGTACTTCTTTATATTCGTTCTCCACTTCATGAAAATCAAGTAATCCCATGACTCCGGTATGGCTATCATAAACTTTCCCATAGAGACTCTCTGCCTCCCACCAAATTCCACTAGGAGGAATTTGCGTACTGCCAACAACACCAATCATGCCAATTTTCGGGCATTTAAACAAGTGTAATATTTCCTGAAGAAAGTTCTTGTTCATAATAAAAACATCCTGATGTAAATAAACCTTGTACTTTGCATCTGTTTGGCGCAGGGCTTCGTTGTAACCACTCGTCATTGAAACAGCGTTTCTTATAGCCAGGGTTTCAATCTCATAATCAAAAGGAACCTCAAGGTTATGAATATATGAAGTACATTTTTGGTATATTTTTTCATCGTTTACGCAGCTTACAAAGCAAATTTTATTCGCGTTCATTGGCAACCTCCAAATTTCTGGATTGTTTTTTTGCTTACGTGATCGTAATTAACGAATTCATCAGTGGCATTTACTATTAAATATAAGCAGCGTTCAATCGTTGCTGCTTCATTTTTGGCAATTATACATAGACTGATAGTTATTGTCGATGAGGAATTTTGTTCCAATTGACTCATTCTCAATGCCCCCATAAATATATTACAAATATATTCATGGGGGCCATTACTTATTAATGAAAAAAATGGGTCATGGGGTTCATATGCACAGCTCAAGTCATAGTATTGAATGAGCCTATCGAAAGGTTGGATGGACCATATGTTAAAACAGGCCCCTCTGAATAGGAACTGTCCGCGATGAAGTTAAAGTGAAATTTGGGGTGGGCAAAAACTAATTTATCTATTTTTTCTTAATCATCAAGCAGTTGCCGCTGAATGTAATGAAGACACTGAAATTGCTGATGATTTAAAAACAGCAGTTGCTCTGGCACCATATGATAAACTTGTTAATTGGCAGCATTGTTTATTAATAAAAAAATAGTTCCATTTTATGTATATGAAGTTTCGTTGTTATTCTCGCTACAGTGAACTACATTGCGAAATAATATAACAAGAGTTGGAAGTTTTTGCTTCCAACTCTTGTTTAGACAGGTACTTTGTTATGGAGTCATATCTGCAGCTGTGAATGTGCCTAGCTGTATGGCTATCGTTTCTACAAGCAAGAGACCATTTCCTGTAGCCGTTAACGTGTAGGAATGGGTTCCAGTAAGCGGTGCGGCATCAGCGCCAACCAATGCAGTAGTAACTGGACTACCAGCTATCACTGGCGAATCATTTGCAGTTGCTATTATTGTAGCATCATCTCGAGTAATTGTGAATGTTATTGTAGCAGCTAGAGCAGTAGGAGTCCAAGTTACATAGGCAGTTAACCAAACGGTATCGCTCGCAGCAGCAACAACAAGTGATACTGTTCCAATGGGATCGCTTGGATCGACTGCTGTCAAAGTAGTTGGAGTAATATTTGTGGAGTCAAATGCAATCCCACCGCCAGTCAATCCAGTAGCTCCAGTAAGGCCAGTAGCGCCAGTAGCGCCAGTAGCGCCAGTAGCTCCAGTAGCACCAGTAGCACCAGTAGCACCAGTAGCACCAGTAGCGCCAGTAGCACCAGTAGCTCCAGTAGCACCAGTAGCACCAGTAACACCAGTAGCACCAGTCAAACCATCAGCACCAGTAGCACCAGTAACACCAGTAGCACCAGTCAAACCATCAGCGCCAGTAGCGCCAGTAACACCAGTAGCACCAGTCAAACCATCAGCACCAGTAGCACCAGTAGCACCAGTAGCACCAGTAGCGCCAGTAGCACCAGTAGCACCAGTAGCGCCAGTAGCACCAGTAGCGCCAGTAGCACCAGTAGCACCAGTCAAACCAGTAGCGCCAGTAAGGCCAGTAGCGCCAGTAAGACCAGTAGGGCCAGTAGCTCCAGTAGGACTACCCGGAGGTCCGGTTACACCAGTAGCACCAGTAGCGCCAGTAGCGCCAGTAGCGCCAGTAGCGCCAGTAGCGCCAGTAGCACCAGTAGCACCAGTAGCGCCAGTTGCACCAGTAGCGCCAGTTGCACCAGTAGCGCCAGTAGCGCCAGTAGCACCAGTAGCACCAGTAGCGCCAGTTGCACCAGTAGCACCAGTTGCACCAGTGGCGCCAGTAGCACCAGTAGCGCCTATAGCACCTGGATCCGGAATCACAAAGCATTTTGATGAAAATTTATTGCACTCGTTGCACTCATCACACTCATTACATTCATTACACTGATTACACCCATAAAATCCATAACGCTCATCATCTTCATTTGACATAATATAACTAACCACCTTTTTCAAAAAAAAAATATTATCACCTTATAATACGCGTATGGTAACAAAGATGTGAGACATAATTGCTAAATGATTTTTATGCACTTGCACTAGCTGGATTTTAAAAGGCAATCAATGTAGAGTTTAGATCC
>Ga0316600_10000061_pt1 | contig 97683 bp, 80 predicted proteins | sample OWC_soil_day5_CT_FD_207652 | JGI IMG/M metagenome (GOLD analysis project Ga0316600, IMG submission 207652) | Wetland soil microbial communities from Old Woman Creek delta, Ohio, United States - OWC_soil_day5_CT | ecosystem: Environmental > Terrestrial > Soil > Wetlands | place: USA: Ohio... | reverse complement strand
CTATGATGATATAACCAAAAGATACGAGGCATTACATTTAAACCATTGAACCGCCGTGTACCGAACGGTACGCACGGTGGTGTGAGAGGTCGGTAGATAAATTAATTATCTACCTCCTACTCGATTATAAAGAAAATCACTTAGATTAGCGATATAGAGATTTTTATCTAAGCGGTTATCATTGTGAGCCCTTTTTATTAGACGATGAGTTGGAAACGATCTCCTAAAATATATTGCTTATTTAGACATAATTTTTTATTGAATGGATCAAAGAGCGTGCTTTCAATAGAAAGCAGGGGATAGTTTTTGGGTACATTAAGATATCTTGAAAGCTCGTAAGAAGCAAATACAATTTCAATAAATTTTTTTGAGTTGTTGAAAGCAATATGATATTTGCTATCAATAAGCTTATACATTGATATATTATTGAGATCTTCGTCAAGAAGAAAAGAAAAATCCTCCCGAAAGCGTGAAGTTTCAACAGATACAGGTATATCATCCGCGTAACGTATTCTTTCGATGACGATGACACTTTCTGATGCTGTAAGGCCAAGCTTTTGCTGGTCTTCTTCATTTGCAGGTTCAATAACTGATTTAATAGTTTTGGCGCCTGACTTAAGGCCGAAGGTTTCGCAGACCTTGGAAAAGCTGATAACACCGGAGACAGGACGCTGAATTTTATCATTTGAAACAAAAGTTCCCTTTCCAGTTCGGCGAATTAGGTAATTTTTTTGTGTCAACGAATTAAGCGCTTTTCGAACCGTAATACGGCTGACATTATACATTTTGCTGAGCTCGACCTCAGTAGATATTTTTTCCCCTTTTTTCCATTTACCACAATCGATTTCGTTTTTTATAATATTTTCCAATTGAAGGTATAAAGGATCAGAGCTAGTCTCGTCAAGTTTCATATTTAAAGGCTCCTTTAAAGTAGCATTTTAGAATAGTGTAATTGTATTATATAGTATAATACAATTATATACAAATAAAAGCTCAAAAATGTGATCTTTTAATGAGGTTTGACAGCAAATGTACTATAATGTTATATTAACTGTATCGATATTTAGAAACAAGGTAAAGAGATTGAGGAGATTTTTTTGAACTGGAAAATAGTTTTGGCTATAGTGTCTTGTAATGTAGTATTTACCTCAGCAAGTTATACAATGCTTATACCATTTTTGCCGCTATATCTCATAAATGAATTGGGAGTATCTTTTTCTGAAGTGAGTATGTGGTCCGGTGCTATATTTTCTATTAGCTTTATTGTCGGAGCTTTCATGGCGCCAATATGGGGACGACTTGCTGATAAAAAAGGGAAAAAGCTGATGGCGGTGCGTGCGGGGATCGGTCTTTCCATCGTTTATTTTCTTGGAGGATGTGTGACGTCGCCGGAGCAGCTTTTCTTGGTCAGGCTTCTGCAGGGCTTTGCCAATGGACTTTGGCCTGCAAATTTATCTATTATATCTTCTAGCGTTCCAAAAGAAAAGCTTGGGGTTAGTTTAGGTATTATGCAGTCTGCGCAGACCACGGGGATGGTTCTTGGCCCTTTGCTTGGCGGGTGGCTTGCAGAATTTTTTGGCATGCGTTTTTCTTTTATTCTTGCAGGCGGTGTTTTGGCGGTTGTTACGGTGATTATGCTTGTTTTTGTTCCGGCGCCAAAACGTATACTTGATTTAGAAAAAAGCCATGGGATGATGGCGGATATACAACAAATGTTGAAAAACTCTACAGTATTGGCAATGCTTATCTGTGCATTGCTCATTCAGATGGTCATGATGATATTGCAGCCGATTTTGACTATATATATTAGCGAACTTCAAGGTTCAATGGAAAATATTATGCTTCTTTCAGGTATCGTTTTCAGCTTAAGTGGGATAGCAGGTGCGATCGCTGCACCCTTTTGGGGAAAGTACTGCCAGCGTTGGGGATTTTCTAGAGCTTTGTGGGCAGCACTTGGCGGTGCAGGTATATTACTAGTTTTGCAGTATTTTCCACACGATTTAATTTTGTTTTCTATATTGCAATTTATTCTTGGAATGTTTATTGCAGGAGTAAATCCATCGGTCAGTGTAGCGTTGGTGTCGGCAAGTGATGTGGCTTTTAGGTCAAGGATTTTTGGAATGATGACTTCTGCACAGCAGCTTGGTGCTGCCATTGGTCCACTTATTGGCGGAGTGATGAGCTCTTGTTTTAATATAAAATATGTGTTTATTTTTTCAGGCATAGTACTAATTTTAAATAGTTTTTGGATAAGAAAAAATTTTTTCAAAAATAAATAGATAAATCGTAAATGATGTTGCGGTGGAAGATTTTCTTCTGCCGCAAATTTTTTTATAAAATTCTATTGTTATATTTGTATTGTAATGTTATTATAACAATAGATTACAAATATATTGTAATCTATATGCACGCAAAAATAGTAGCTTTTTGAAAAAAAGTTTATTTAAACGGAAAGGATTTTAGTTTAAATGAATTTTAATTCTAGATAACTCAAATAAGCAGTTGTTAGAAAAGTGCATTTAATTTTTTTTTATTTTGAATAGTAAATATGGATAGAAAGAAGGTTTGTATCATGTTTTGGCTTGAGCTGCTTCTTGTTTTAGTTATTCTTTACTATGGTGCTCGTGTGGGTGATGTGTTCTTGGGTTTAGCTGGTGGTCTTGGTGTAGGAATATTGGTTTTTTTGTTCCACATACCACCGACCTCAGCTCCAATTGATGTTATGTTAATTATTATGGCAGTGGTTTTGGCTGCTTCGTCTTTGCAGGTTTGTGGTGGGTTAGACTTCTTGGTGTCTTTGGCGGAAAAAATACTTCGTAAGTATCCTTCACACATTACCATATTGGCTCCTATTGTAACGTACATATTTACTTTTTTGGCAGGTACAGGCCATGTGATATATAGTTTACTGCCGGTAATACAGGAAGTTGCTAAAGGCTATGGCGTTAGACCTGAAAGGCCGATATCTATTGCAGTTGTAGCGTCTCAGCAAGCAATTACAGCATCGCCAATATCAGCCGCAATGGCCGCAATGGTTGGTTTTCTGACTCCGCTTGGTATAGGTATGGGAACTATTATGGCAATCTGTGTTCCGGCAACTTTTGCGGGGGTCCTTGTTGGAGCTGCATCTGTTTACCGAAAAGGTGCGGAGCTTAAAGATGATTCTGAATATCAGCACCGTTTGAAAGAAGGTCTGATAAAAGTTGCAAATTTAGAAAAGAGAGATAATCGTACTTTTGGATTCAAAGAAAAATTATCTGTTGTATTGTTTTTAATTGGTACAGTTGCCATTGTGTTAATGGGGACGTTTCCAGAATTACGTCCAGCTTTTGCTGATACAAAAGGAATAGTAAAAGCTATTTCAATGTCTCAGACTATACAAATTGTCATGCTTACTTTTTCTGCTATTATTGTTATTGCTTGTAAACCGAAAATTTCATCTATTTTAGACTGTTCTGTTTTTCGCTCTGGTATATTAGCAGTTGTTTGTGCATTTGGTTTATGTTGGATGAGTGATACTTTTGTAAATGGTCAAATGGCGTTTATTAAAGAAAATGTTTCGGCATACATGAATGGGAATATTATAATTTTCCCAATATTAATGTTCATTGTGTCTGCGTTGGTAACGAGCCAGGCAGCTACAACAATGATTTTAATGCCTTTGGCACTGGCTTTTGGTTTGCCAGCGTATATTATGATTGGTGCATGGCCTGCTGTAAACGGATATTTCTTTTTCCCAGTCGCAGGGCAGTGTATCGCGGGGATATCGTTTGACGATACAGGAACTACGCATATAGGGAAATATGTTTTGAATCATAGCTATATGCGACCAGGAATTATTAATGTTGTTGTTTCAGTAATAGTTGCTACATTAATTGGCAGCAGCTTATTTTAATATTTAATTTTTAAGGAGGAATTTTCATGGATGTAAAAGAAATTATTCAAAAAATTGTTGAGGAAAAGGCCGAGGTTGGTGGCATCAAGCAGGTGTATTATATTGGTTGCGGAGGTTCTTTTGGGGCATTTTATCCAGCAAAAGTATTTATGGAAAAGGAAGCGGCTACAATAAAAGTTGGCTTGTATACGAGCAATGAATTTGTACATAGTCTGCCTAACGCTTTTGGCAAAAATACAGTTGTAATTGTAGCTTCGCATAAAGGGAATACACCGGAAACAATAAAGGCTGCAGAAATTGCTAAAAAATCTGGTGTTACGGTAATCGGGCTTACATGGATTACAGATTCTGAATTGGTTCAGTATTGCGATTATGTACTTACTTATACCTTTGGAGACAATAAGGATATTGGTGGAGAAAAAACGATTATTGGATTGTTGACTGCGGTAGAAATCGTTAATCATATGGAAGGGTATCAAAACTATGACAAGCTGATGGATGGGGTCTACAAAATTGACTTAATAGTTAAAAATGCTTGTAAACATGTTGAAAAGCGGGCTTTGGATTTTGCGCAGGAATACAAAAATGATAAGGTCATTTATACGATGGCTAGCGGTGCTGGCTGGGGTGCTGCTTATATAGAAAGCATTTGCATCTTTTTGGAAATGCAGTGGATCAATTCAGCTTGCATTCACACAGGTGAATTCTTCCATGGGCCGTTTGAAATTACAGATAAAGAAATTCCTTTTATTTTGCAACTTTCAGAAGGATCTACTCGTGCACTCGATGAACGTGCGGTTGCCTTTTTAAACCAGTATGCAAAACGTGTTGAAATTTTGGATGCCAAAGAACTAGGCTTGTCTACAATTGATGTAACAGTTGTAGATTACTTTAATCATTCTCTCTTTAACAATGTTTATGTTATATATAACAAAGCTCTTGCTGATGTCCGCCAACATCCTTTGACGACTAGACGCTATATGTGGAAAGTTGAATATTAGTTTATTCTAGCAAACTTATGTTGGGAGTAAGGATTCAATGATGAATCTAGTCCTGACTTCGTAGACAGAATGACGAAGTCAGGGCTAGGTAATTCATAACACAATTATCAGAATATTAAGAGTATTGCTAATGTAGGAAGCATGTGATTTTTTATAAGAGGTGAAGGGAATGTCCTTAAAAGTGCTTGGCCTAGGTGATAACGTTGTCGATAAATATATGCACAGCAGAATTATGTATCCTGGCGGAAATGCATTGAATTTTGCAGCAAATGCAAAAATTTTAGGTTATGCTGCATCCTATATGGGGGTTTTTGGTACAGATGAAGCGGCCAATCATGTGCAGAATACCATTAAAGAAGTAAATATAGAAATGAGCCATAGCAAAGTTATTTCTGGTGAAAACGGCGCTGCCAGAGTAAAGCTCGAAAATGGTGATCGTATATTTCTGGGCAGTAATAAAGGCGGTGTTTTGCGCGAAAATCCAATGAAGTTGAGCGGAGAAGATTTGGAATATATCAGGGGTTTCGACCTGGTTCATACCAGTTTGAACAGCTACCTGGAACCGGAACTGGAAAAGATAAAGAGTACAGGTGTAACATTATCTTTTGATTTCTCCGTAAGAGGAACGGATGAATATTTTCAACAGGTATGTCCACACGTAGATTATGGCTTTGTTTCCTGCGGGGATATTACGGTAGCTGAAATGGATGAAAAAGCAAAAAAATTGCTGGATATGGGCTGTGGAGTTGTTGTTACAACACGTGGCCCGGAAGGGTCTTTTTATTATGATGATAAAAAGAAACTTTCGTATAAGCCACCATATATTGATGCACTTGATACCATGGGAGCGGGAGATTCCTTTTTGACAGGGTTTCTGCTCTATATTGTTCAGTGGGAAAAGAACGGTGTCAATGGAAAATGTGATGATGCTAAAAAATATGATGCGGTTCTTGCAGCCATGAAAAAGGGCAGTGAATCTGCAGCAAGAACAGTAATGCTTCATGGCGGATTTGGTTATGGTAAAAATTTCAGTGATTAATTAAGCAGAAACAGAGGAGAATTTGAATATGCCGAAAATTGCAAAGATATTTGAATATGATGGCGAAGGAATAGAATGTGTTTTTAAAAATGAAGGCTGGCTTTTATGCATAAAGAATTGGAAGCCGAATAATGATATCAGGTATATAAAAGCATTGGAAACACACTACGAGTCTGATGAGGAATTTGTTTTGATGCAGGGACGGGCAGTACTGCTTTCTGCATCTAGAAATGAAAATGGCTTTGATATTGATTTAATTAAGATGGAGCCGAACAAAATATATCATATCCCTAAAAATACTTGGTTTAATACGATTACTCAATCGGATACAAAAATGATGTATATTCAAGCTGCCGATACTACAGCTGAAAATAGTAAATACATTGATATGACGGAAGATGAGCTTGTTATGGTCAGAAAAAAAGCGGCAGAACTTTTGGAATGATGGAAGTACGCATACGGGTAAAAAATATAGGGTAGATTTAGAGGGGAGAGAAATAAATATGAAAAAGAAAGCGGGAATTCTTGCTTCGGTATTGTTGTGTGTTTTTTTTCTAGGGGTGAGTTCAATCGGTTTCGCAAATGGAAAAAATGAGTTGCCCAATATTAAAATTTTGGCGACTGGTGGAACAATCGCCGGCAGTGCCGATTCAAACACTAAAGTAACAGGGTATAAAGCTGGCGCTATCGGTATTGAAACTTTGATAAATGCTGTACCAGAGATGAAAAAATATGCCAATGTCAGCGGTGAGCAGGTTGCAAGTATTGGAAGCAATGATATGACAAATGATGTTTGGCTGAAATTGGCGGCCAGGTGTAATGAGCTACTTGCGAGCGATGATGTTGATGGTATTGTAATTACCCATGGCACAGATACTTTGGAAGAAACGGCATATTTTCTGAATCTTGTTGTAAAAAGTGATAAACCTGTTGTTATTGTTGGTGCAATGCGTCCGGCAACAGCAATTAGTGCGGATGGGCCAATTAATCTGCTGAATGCGGTCAGAGTAGCTGGTGATAAAGCTTCTATTGGAAGAGGTGTACTGGTCGTGATGAACGATGAGATTAATGGTGCACGTGATGTTACAAAGACGAACACATCAACAGTAAGTACTTTTAAAGCACCGGAATTAGGCTGCCTAGGCTATATTGGTGCTGAAAGACCATATTTTTATAAAGAATCTACAAGGAAACACACAAAACAAACGGAATTTGATGTATCGGGATTGACGGATTTACCGAATGTAGAAATAATTTACACACATGTAAACGAAGGTAGAGCGTTGGTAGATGCAGTTATTGCAGAAGAAGCAAAAGGAATTGTATATGCTGGCAGCGGGATGGGAAGCATTCATAAAAATGCAGAACCTGCTTTGATTGAAGCACAGAAGAAAGGCATTGTTATTGTACGCAGCTCTCGTACCGGCAATGGCTTGGTACTTCCTTCCTCGGCGCAGTGGACTGCAGAAGGTTTTTTAGATGGAGATACTCTGAACCCGCAGAAAGCAAGAGTATTATTACAGCTGGCGTTGACAAAAACAGATGACCCAAAAGAAATTCAGCGTATGTTTAATGAATATTAAAGATATAGAAATATTTTTCTTTTAGTGATTTTATAAGAAAAGCTTATGGAGCTATAACTCTTTTGTCTTTAGATTTAAAAATATAGATATATTATATAAAACCGCCTAATATAGCGATATTTAGCTATATTAGGCGGTTTTTATAAAATGATTTTGCGGTTGAAGTGCAAACGGGAATTATTGCTTATACTGGAAAGTCCAAGTTGAGTCAGTCTACTAGGATGGATCAGTAGTTGAAGAAAATAAAAGCTAAGAATTCGAAAAGAATTTATTGATAAGGAACTAGATTATGTTTTGTCTATGGTCTGAACCCTTGCTTATGCCTAAATTTATTTATATTTTATTATAATTTTATAAAATTAGGGGTTTCTTTTGCGAAAAAGATTTATAATAAGACAAAAGTATATTTTCAGGAGTGAACGCATTGTTTAGAATGTATCCATATATAAAAGAGTATCAAAAAGATATCGTATTTTCGCTATTATTTCTATTAGTGGAATCCTTAGCAGAAATGGCTTATCCTGATTTGATGGCAATGGTTGTCGGGAAGGGAATTGCATCGGGGGATACGGTTTATATTAGTCAGATTGGCTTCGTGATGATTGGCGTTGCGATGCTGTCTTTGATTAGTGGAATTGGGACGGCGCGGTATTCAGCACGGACGGGAGTGGGCTTTGCTACGCTTCTGCGCCAAGCATTATTTTGTAAAGTGCAGAGGTTTTCCTTCGAGAATATTGATGCCTTTTCCGTTGGCTCTTTAACGACGAGGCTTACAAACGATATTACTCAACTCCAAAATACCGTCATAAATGGGCTGCGTATTTTAGTGCGTGCACCATTTTTACTTTGTTTTTCTTTGATTATGGCCATTCGGATCAATGCTGAGCTTGCGATTATTTTAGCGGTGATTATGCCGATTTTAGTAGTTGCATTGACGGTAATTATTTCTGTGGCAATTCCTTTATTTCGACAGATGCAGAGGTCTCTGGATGAACTCAACTCTAATATACAAGAAAACTTAACGAATGTTAGAGTAGTAAAATCCTTTGTGCGAGAAGCTTTTGAAATTGGAAAATTTAAAGCTGCCAATGACAGACTACTGGATTCCTCGCTCAAGGCAATGAATGTCGTGATTTTTAATATGCCAATCATGATGTTTATGTTGAATGTTGCAATTGTTGCTGTTGTATATTTTGGCGGTAACATGGTTTTAAATGGTGTTACCGATGTTGCGCAAATGACTGCCTTTATTAATTATATTTTTATCGTGTTAATGTCTCTCATGATGTTATCATTGATGTTTATCATGCTAGCGCGTTCGAGTGCTTCTTATAAAAGAATTTGCGAAGTACTAGATACCAAAATTGATTTAGTCGATTACCAAGGGGCGCAGGATATCGAAGATGTTTATGGTGAAGTAACGTTTCAAAATGTCGCATTTCGTTATAAGTCATCTTCGGCAGACTATATATTAAAAGATATTAGTTTTAACGTAAAACCAGGCGAAGTCGTTGCAATTATTGGCAGTACAGGTGCGGGTAAGAGTTCTTTGGTACAGTTATTACCGCGTTTATATGATATTGCCGAGGGGAAAATATGTTTAGATGGCAAAGATATTACCCAATATACCTTGGCTTCTTTAAGAAAAAAAATAGGGCTGGTGTTGCAAAAAAATACATTATTTTCTGGAACGATTCGTGAAAATTTAAAATGGGGTTCTGGCGATGCTACGGAGACAGAGATTGTCACGGCAGCGAAAATTGCACAAGCACACGATTTTATCTTGAACTCTCCTAAGGGATATGATACATACTTAGAACAAGGTGGAGCAAATTTATCTGGTGGACAAAAACAGCGGCTCTGTATTGCTCGGGCGATTATTAAAAAACCTGTGGTTTTAATTTTAGACGATAGTACCAGTGCCGTTGATACCGTGACTGAACGTAAGATTCGTCAAAGTATGACTGAGCTATTAAAAAATACGACGATTTTCATCATCGCTCAAAGGATTAGCTCGGTGCGTGATGTTGATAAAATTTTGGTGCTGAGTGAAGGGAAAATCGTTGCAAGTGGGACCCATACGCAGCTGATGAAAAATAGCGTAGAATATCAAGAAATTTATCATTCACAGAATCAAAAGGCGGAGGATTTGTAATGAAAAAACAGCACAAAAAAATAGAACCGCCAATTGGCCCTAATCGGGTAATGACAGTACAAAAACCGAAACAATGGAAACGGACAATTGCTTATTTATGGAGATATCTATCGCCCAAAAAACTTTCCTTGATACTGGCATTTTTTCTGGTACTCGTTAATATTGCAGCTTCTTTAGAAGCAACGGCATATTTAGAGCCAATGATTGATCAATTTTTACAGCCCGAGAATAGTGTATTGACCTTAGCGCAGCGATTTACTGGGCTCGCCCATGGAACTATTGTATTGTCCATGATTTATCTAACGTCAGTAGTCGCAGCCTATGGACAGAGTAAAATCATGCTAAATATTGCACAACATACGATTTATGATATTCGTACCCATTTATTTGAACATGTACAGTCGTTATCGATTCAGTACCATGATACGCATACGACGGGTGAAATGATGAGTCGTTTTAGCAATGATGTGGATACGCTAAATGATGCATTACAAAATAGTATGGTCATGTTTTTTAGTAGTGTAATAACGATTATTAGTATTTTGGTGATGATGCTATATCGCAGTTGGTTCTTAACCATGATTACGGTTTTAGTCGTGCCATTAACCATATTTTTAGTGAGTCGTCTGATGAAAATTAGCGGTAAATATTTTAAACTGCAGCAACAAAATTTAGGTGAGATTAATGGGTATGTAGAAGAAATCATCAGTGGACAAAAAGTTGTAAAAGTCTTTGGGTATGAAGAGAAGGCACAGCAAGAGTTTGAAAAATTAAACAAAAAACTTTGTGAAACAGCAATGTCAGCGCAATCTTACGCGGGGATGATGATGCCACTAGCACGTAATACTAACAATGTAATTTATGCAGTAGTGGTTATGGTTGGCGGAATTTTAGTTGTATTTGGGCAGATGTCAGTGGGGGCCTTGGTCGTGTTTTTGCAATTGACGCTCATGTTTGCCAGACCAGTAAATGAAGCATCCAATCAATACAATACGGTGGTAACAGCGTTGGCGGGGACGGAACGAATTATTGAAGTGCTGGATGAAAAAATAGAAATCATTGATGAAGAAAATGCATTTGCACTAGCAGTGAATCAAGCAGGAGGTTTAATCTGGCAAAGAAATTTTGCTGGTAAGCATGAAGAAATTCCTGTAAAAGGTGAAGTACAGTTTGCGCATGTAAACTTCGGCTATACTCCAGAGAAAAAGATATTGCATGATATTTCATTACAAGCCAGTATGGGGCAAAAGATTGCTTTTGTTGGAGCAACTGGTGCGGGGAAAACGACAATTTTAAATTTAATCACGCGTTTTTATGATATTGAGCAAGGTACGATTACGATTGATGGCATTGATCTTCGTGAAATCAAAAAAGCAAGCTTGCGAAAAGCGATTGCCGTCGTATTGCAAGATACCCATCTATTTACGGGAACAATACGGGAAAATATTCGTTATGGAAAACGCAGTGCTACCGATCAAGAAGTCGAGCAAGCGGCAAGACTTGCCAATGCCCACCAGTTTATAAAAAAACTGGCGAAAGGCTATGACACAATCATTGAAGGCGACGGCGCAAATTTAAGCCAAGGGCAAAGACAGCTCTTAAACATTGCGCGAGTGGCAATCGCCAAGACGCCGATGCTCATCCTCGATGAGGCGACGAGTTCCGTTGATACGCGGACTGAAATGCATATTGAGCAAGGATTAAATCAATTGATGCAGCAGTGTACGACGTTTATTGTTGCCCATCGTTTATCAACAGTGCGTAATGCGGATATGATTATCGTGATGGACCAAGGAAAAATTATAGAACGAGGCAATCATAGCAAATTGCTACAACTAAAGGGGCGGTACTATGATCTATATCAGGGCGTAATCGAACTGGATTGAGTGAATTTGTCATATTGTTAAAGTCCATCGCATAGATATTGTTATATATCAAAGGGAGTGTGCGAGGGGATTGAGTGTGCTGAGTGATGATACGATTTATTTAGAATATGATTTGTCACCGAGTTTAGAGGATTATCTGGAAGAAATCTATCGCTTTTCACTGAATCAACCAAGTGTGAGAGTATCGGATATTGTTGGAAGATTGAAAGTATCAGCACCTTCCGTAAGTAAAGCACTGAGAAAGTTGAAAAGCAAAGAATATATTATCTATCGGAAATATGGTGATATTTATTTAACGGATTGGGGACGGGTAGTAGGGCGCTTCTTGGTCGAGCGAAATCGAATTTTACAAGACTTCTTATATTTAATTGAAGCAGATTGCAATATCAGCGAGGAGGCCGAAGCGATGGAACATTATTTATCAAGGACCACCATCTATTCTATTCAATCGTTGGTCAAATTTATACAATCCAAGCCTAATATCCACGGAGAATTTAAACAATTTTTGAATGGAAAAACCGATAATCCAAATGAAATAAAATCTTAGTTTGTGGTACAATAGTCAAAAGATTAGTTTATGCAGGAGCAGTAATCATGAATGATGTAGATAGAGAATTATTGGTATTTAAAGCATTGTCAGATCCGCTAAGAATTCGTTTACTGCGGGCAATTAGTGAAAAAGACAGTGTATGTGTTTGTGAACTCACAAAACATATTTGCGCGCTGCAAAGTAAGTTGTCCTATCATCTCAAAATGTTGTTAGAAGCGGAATTGATTGATGTGTTTCCAAATGGTAAGTGGAACTTTTATAAGATTCGCCTAACTACATTTGAGCGGATTTTATCACTAGAGACGATGAAAAAGATTTTGGAAAAGTGAACTTGTAAAATCAAAAAAAGTTGATATAATGAAAAGTGAGCATTGATCATGATGCTTACTTTTTTTGAATAAATATATCAAAAAAAATTGATATAAGGAGTTGTAAATATAAAATGTTTGATTTTTTTATTGTTCAAGTATTGGGCATGAATTGGTTAGCGGAACTAATTACCATGATCATGACAAATTATTTCGGCTTGGATATGACGAGTAGAGTATGGGGGAGCGTTCATTTTTTTGTGTATGATACCATAAAAATCATGTTGCTTTTATTTACGTTAATTTTCATGATTACCTATATTCAATCGTATTTTCCACCAGAAAAAACGAAGAAGATTCTGGCAAAGTTTAATGGAATTGGTGGCAATGTCATTGCCGCTTTGCTGGGGACAGTTACACCGTTTTGCTCTTGCTCTAGCGTCCCAATTTTTATTGGTTTCACCAGAGCGGGCTTACCGATTGGCTTGACCTTTTCCTTTTTAATATCGTCACCACTGGTTGACTTGGCATCTATGCTGATGCTGATGTCATTCTTTGGCACTAAGTTTTCGGTTGCTTATGTTGTGGTGGGGCTAATCTTGGCAATCGTTGGTGGTTTATTGATTAGCCTTTTAAACTTAGACGATTGTATCAAAAATTATACACAGCCAGTCAAGGAACTATATAGTGAATCAGAGGAGTTTAATCAAAAACAAAGATTAAATTACGCAAAAACAGATACACTACTCATCGTAAAAAATGTTTATCAATATGTTCTGATTGGCGTTGCTGTCGGTGCAATTATTCATAATTGGGTACCACAAGAAGCCATCCTAGCAGTTCTTGGCCCAGAAAATTCATTTGGGGTATTGATTGCTACGGCAGTCGGTATTCCAATTTATGCAGATATTTTCGGCACTCTGCCAATTGCTGAAGCGCTTTATCTAGCTGGTGTGCCAGCTGGTACGATCTTAGCATTAATGATGGCAATTACAGCACTTTCCTTGCCATCCATGATCATGCTAAGCAATGTATTGAAGCCTAAGCTCCTAGGAATATTTGTTGGTATCGTAGCGATTGGGATTATTATCATAGGTTATAGCTTTAATCTTTTAGGTGGCATATTATTATAATGACAAAAATGTATCTCAATGAAAAAATATAGGCTATAAAATTAAAAGAAGGTTTGAACAGAAAATTGTTTTTAAACAAATTCTATTCAAACTTTCTTTAATTATTGCAGTAGTTTTGATTACATATTTTTTTAGTTTGTTACACGAAGTTTAGATAAGGTACCTTAGATAAATATATACACTTGAAATCATAATAGACAATAGCATTAAAGGAAATGCAACTTTGAAAAATTTCATAAACGAAATAGAATGACCTGATTGCGCAGCTAGTCCAACGACGATTACATTAGCACTAGCCCCAATTAATGTGCCATTTCCACCTAAACAAGCTCCAAGCGCTAAACTCCACCAGAGTGGTTCAAGATTAGTAACGCCCATAGTTCCCATTTCTTTGATAAGGGGAATCATTGTGGCCACAAAAGGAATATTATCAACGAAAGCCGAAGCAATCGCACTAAGCCATAAAATCACCATTGAAGTAGCAAGTGAATTACCCTCTGTTAATTTCATTAAATCTTTTGCTAAAACAGAAATTACACCTGTTTCAACTAATCCAGAAACAAGTATAAATAAACCTACGAAGAAAAAAATCGTTAACCATTCAACTTTATGAAAAACCCGTTCCAGTTCATGCTCAGATTTTGCATAGGTCATCACTAATAGTAGTATTGCGCCAGAAATGGCAACGGTAGCCGACTCTAAATGAAGAAGCTGATGAAAACAGAAAGCACCGATGGTTAGAGCAAGTACAAATAAGCACTTTTTTAGGAGAAGAGGGTCTTGAAGTTGCTTTCTTTCATCCAATGCCATAACTTTAACCTTAAGCTCATCCGTAGTTTTCAGACGGTTACGATAAATTAGCACTAATATTGCTAAGGTAATAGCCAAAATAAAAACTGAAACTAATGCTAAATTATTAATAAAGGCGACAAAGGTTAACTCTTTCACTGCACTACCAATCATAATATTTGGGGGATCTCCAATAAGAGTTGCCGTTCCACCGATATTTGATGCAAGAATTTCCGTGATCAAATAAGGGATTGGCGTAACTTATAATTGGGTTGTAATACTAAAAATAACAGGGGTCATTAGAAGCACCGTTGTCACATTATCTAAGAGTGCTGAACTTGCAGCAGTTAGAATACCAAGAGAAACCAGTAATTTAACGGAATCGGCATTTACTTTTTTAGCTGCTAATATTGCTAAATATTTAAACAACCCTGTTTGACTAACAATTGAAACCATAATCATCATTCCGATTAAAAGACCAATTGTATTGAAATCAATATGGTGAAATGCTGTTTCTTGGTTTATTACTTGAAATAGAATTAATAAGGCACCACCCGCTAAAGCAGTAAGAGTACGATGGATTTTTTCTGAAATGATTAAACCGTAGGCAAACAAAAAAATAATAACAGCGATTATTGATTTTTCCATATTAATCTCCATTCCGCCGCTGTCGCAGGCGGCACAAATAGTTATGAAAAAATGGTGCGCGACTTTCACCAAAATGTTATCTTAGTTTTAACAGGAAGGTACACTACAAAGCACGGTAGGAGGAGTCGTAGATTGCCCTCTTAGCCTAAAACAGTATATTAATCAGTGTAGGAATCATCTTTCAAGCACAAATAAGTGGCTCTACAAGACCGCATGCTAAGAATTGCTTTAGCTAACCGTTAAATGTGTGATGATTCAGTCAATGCCTTCCTGCCATTCTAGTCTAAATGGAGGCATTATTACATGAAAGTTGTTTATCCTGTTTGTTGTGGTGTCGATGTACATAAAACATTTCTCGTCGCCACACTAATCACTTCCGAAGGAATTACTCCACTCTATTCAAAGAAAAGATTCTCTACTTTTAATAACTCTATCCTCCAATTCAAGCAGTGGCTAATGGATAATAACTGTTTTGATATTTGCATGGAGTCTACCGGAAAATATTACGTCCCTATCTATAATCTTTTAGAAGATACTGTTAAAATTACAGTTGCCAATCCTAAGTGGGTAAAAGCTATAAAAGGTAATAAAGATGATTCTAAAGATTCTAAATGGATTGGGGACTTATTTCGCCTCGGTTTAGTTCCTGGAAGTTATATTCCTGACAAAACAATTCGAATTCTTCGTGAATACACCCGCTATCGTTATAAACTTACCTCCTGCAAAACTAGTGAAAAAAATCGTTTCCAAAATGCTTTTACCGTTTGTAATGTAGCCCTTGATTCTGTCGTATCTGACATGTTTGGCAAATCTGCCTCCCTCATCACCGACTACTTAATTTCTACAGATAATTTTGATCCTAATCACTGTTCTTCTCTACTTCAAAAATCATTGAAGAAAAAAGCCGATATCGTGATTGAATCCATTGAAGGTCATCAGATATCCAATGAACAAAAGGATCGTATCTCACTGATTCGCTCTCATCTTGAATTCATTGAAAATTCTATCGCTGATTTGGATAAAAAACTTGCTCAATAATTCTTCCTTTTGAACCTGCTATCAAACTTCTTTGTACCATTCCCGGAGTTGATCGGAATTCGGCAATAACCATCATCTCCGAGATTGGTACAGATATGTCTCAATTTGTCAACTCCAAAAAATTATGTTGCTGGGCTGGTTTAACACCAGGAAACAACGAATCTGCTGGTAAGAAGAAATCAGTTAGAATTATACGTGCCGGAGTCTACCTAAAACCTGCATTGGTGCAAGTTGCCCATGCTTCCGTGAAATCTAACACCTCTCCTTACTACCGCAACAAATATGAACGTATTTTCAAGCGGAGAGGCAAAAAAAGAGCGATCATTGCTATTGCTCGGATGATTCTCACTGCTATTTACAATATGTTTATTAACGGTGAAAAATGGAATCCAAGTGACCTTTATAAAATTGATATGCCACACGAACTGCTAGAACGTCAGAAGGAAAAAGCAATCAAACAAGCTGTTAAACTTCTTATTTCCAATGGTTTACTTAAAGCCACTGACATTTTGGTAGTATAACCTAGTTTTTTTACGGTCTTTCAAGACCTTTGTTTGCTATGCCAATTTTTCGTAGCTAGGTAACATTTTTCACGCTAGATCTCCTTTTCATATCCGTGGGGATTATATTATTTGCTCATTTCATTTTTGATATGAATTGTTTTTCCTTCCATTAATCCTTCGTCTTCTTCCAAAAATGCAAAAAGAAGCCCGTCGGTGCCAGGCTCCTCCATAAACTTCCATATGAATATAGTTTAGTTTTTTTTGAATTGATGTTTACATTATACTTAATATTGATATAATAAACAAACTTTTGTAATTAGGCAATTTAATAATTATTTCATTATATCATTTACCAACTTAGTAGGTGTTTTGAAACTTGTTGCAGTTTTATTATTTGTTTGGCGAAGAAATATATTCTATTAAATCGCTTGGCTGACAATTAAGGGCAGCGCAGATTTTATCAATGGCTTCTAATGAAACATATTCATTCGTATTGAATTTAGCCATTGTAGATTTTGAGATATTTGTCAGTTTTATGATATCTTGTTTTTTCATATTACGATCAATTAATAATTTTAGAAATGGTTTATAACTAATCAAAAGAGACACCTTCCTTTATCAGCATAATAACAATAAAGGTATGATAAGTCAAACTTAATACTTGACTTATCATACCTTTATTACTATACTTAAGAATATAAAAACAAACTTTGGTTTAACAAAACAAGCTTAATGTTGTTATATCAAACAAAAAATAAATTTACGGAGGAAGAAAGGCATGGATGTTTTTGAATTTGTAATGGAAGAGTTAAAAAGTTTACATGATGAGAATGAGTTAAAAAACTTAGAAAAAGTATCAGAAAGTTACTATAGGGCAAATTTAGAAAATAATCATATCGAAGAATGTTTGGCAAAAGTTTTATCCAAAGAAGAAATGATAACAATACATAAATTATGTGATAATTTTTTGACAAAAGAAGTTGTTGCAGGAAATTTATATTATAATCAAGGTTTTTCTGATGCGATACGGCTTATTATACATTTGCTAATATGGAATCCTATGAGGAGATGACTAATAAACATAATCGGTACGATAATCTTGATTATGTAAAAAGTAGTGGACATTGTTCTGCTGAATGGTTATTTGACCAAAAGTAAGGTCTTTGCTGAAATTTTGCTTGACTGGTATTTGAGTATAACTTGATTTAAAAGTAGATATCTGTTTATAAAATGTTGAAAAAATTGGAATCAATAATACTAATAAAGCGGTGTTTTAGGTAGGAAATGTAGTCAAAATAAATTCTTTAAATTTAGCGATTGGTGGAGATAGGTAACTATCAGTTAGGTAACTTAAATAAATGATTCGTTCACAAGACGGAGCTTTGATAGGCAATACGCATACTTTGTAATTTGAGATTCCTTGGAATTTAGGAACAATAGCAATTCCTAAATTATTAGCAACAAAACCACAGGCAGCGTGATCATCAGCCACCTGAAAAGCGACATGTGGGAATAAACCAATATCTTCGAATAAATTATTGATAATTTTTCGAATACCACTTTTTGCATAATAAGTAATGAATGGATAGTTAAGAATTTGTGATAATTCAATTTCTTGATATTGGGCTAAAGCATGGTGTGGAGGTGTGATCAGACATAAATCTTCTTTAAATATAGGGAGGCAGGTTATGTTTTTTTCTTCAATTTTTGCAGTAAAAGCCAAATCTGCTTTATTATTAATAAAATTTTCTATAATACCCATAGTTGTTCCTTCAAAAAGGTTAAAAAGAATTTTATTATTTGCTGAATTCTGATAAAAGCGACTAATGATATTAGGGATAAAATGTGGACCTAATGAATAAATGTAGTTTAAATTTATTGTCCCATAAGTTGGATCGACCAAAACTTGAAGTTGTTTTTTACTTTCTTCTAGATCATTTAAGATGGTATCAATATGTTGTAGAAAAAACTCACCATATTTATTTAGTGTTATATTTCTTCCTTTTTTATTAAATAAGCTGACATTTAGTTCTTTTTCAAGATTTTTAATAGAATGGGTTAAGCTAGGTTGAGCAATGGATAGAAGTTTAGCAGCCTGCGTATAATGTTGTGTTTGTGCTAATACTCTAAAATATTCTAGTTGAAATAAGTTCATATTGTAATCTCCTTTATATAATTACATCTGCGAGCGTATTTAATTTTTCGCATTCAAAAATTTTTGGGAAAATATATTTGACGATCAACGCTTTTCTGCGTCGGATAAAATCAATAAATTGTCATATTTTACTGATTGTTCAGTCTTTTTATACAAACTTTGTTAAGTTGAGAGTCCAGTGTACTCTTTATATTAATATAAAGTATATTACTTCTTATAGTATAGTGTTATTTTCCTTTTTCTTCTACTATTTTTATTAAAAAGGAGATTAATAGAGAATTCCTATAAATTTTATAGAAATATAACATTAGACATAACACTTTTACTGTTTGATAATAGTTATATCGAATATAGTTTACAACATTATAACACCCTTAATTTGTAATTATTTAATATATTACATTCTTATAGTGGCTTAATGAAAGATAATGACATTATAATGAAAAGGGGAATTTTTATGGATTTAGCATTGACAGAAGAACAATTGTTGATTCAGCAAACAGTAAAAGAATTTATACAGGATCAAGCAGAGTTGTCAGTCAAAGAGGTTTTTAGTGGATTAGCTCAGTTAGACTTTATGGGGATTTTTGTACCAGAAAAATATTCTGGAGCGGATTGTGATTTTATGAGTTACACTCTTGCTTTAGAAGAATTATCTAAAGTTTCTGCTTCTATTGCGTTAGGATATGCAATCCATAGTACACAAGCAGTATATACTTTATTGAATTGGGGAAGCGATTCTTTAAAAACAAAGTATCTTGTTGAGCTGAGTAAAGGCCAAAAAATTGGTGCTTATGCATATGAAGAGGCAGGAGTGGGAGAAGATTTACTTTCAATTGATACTACAGCTGTCAAACAAGCCGATAATTATTGTTTAAGTGGGGAAAAAACTTTTGTAATAAACGGTGAGGTAAGTGATTTATACATTGTTTTTGCAAAAATGGACGAGAAACTCAGTGCTTTTTTGGTGGAGAAGGATACGCCAGGAATTTCATTTACACAGCCTTATACGAAAATGGGATTAGACGGGCTGCCTGTTGTTACAATGCGATTAGACAATGTTTGTGTCCCCGCTGAAAATCTTCTTGGGAGAGAGGGCGACGGTGAAAGCATTGCGCATGTAGTAAGAAATGTTCATAGCATTAGTCTTGCAGCGATTGCCGCAGGTATATCGCAAAATGCTGTTGAGAAATGTATTGATTACGGTAAACAAAGGATACAATTTAGACGTCCGATTATTTCTTTTGAAGCTTTACGTGAAATGATTGGGAAGATGGTTGTGGGTGTTGAAGCAGCACATTTGCTTATATATAAGGCTGCTATGCAGAAAGATCAAAATGGGATTTTTGAGGATACTTCAGCCATTGCCCGCTATTTTGCTATTACAACAGGCGAGTGCAATTGTCGTGACGCTATTCAATTTTATGGCGGCTATGGATATACAAAAGATTTGGGCGTGGAAGTTTTATTGAGAGATATGAAAGGGTTAGCAGTGCTTGAAACATTGCCAAAACCATTAATTCTTGATATTGCTGATCTAAAAATCGATCAATAAGGTTAATAAAATAAGTTTTAAAAGCATATAAAAATCGCAAAACTGGTCTTATTTAAAAATTTACGTTTAAATAAGACCAGTTTTTTATTGGTTTTTCTAAAAATAAAAAACTATATTAATAGAAAAAATCTATCAATTTGATTGAAATTCGACATTAGACAAAATAAATAAAAAAAAATACAATAAATGCTATAAATAATATTATAAATTTCGATGTTGTGATCTGTAAATTATATAATCGATAAAAACTAAATAAAAAAATTATTAAATTCTGAAAAAATATGCATAGGGAGGAATCTAGGGTGGATTTTCAATTGTCTAAAACCCATAATTTATTGCGCAAAATGGTACGAGATTTTGCTAGAAAAGAAGTTAAACCGATCGCAGCAGAAATAGACCAACAGGAAAGATATCCGGTGGAAACATTAGCAAAATTTTTTGCTAATGGATTTATGAGCTTTTATTTACCACGGGAATTAGGCGGCGCAGGAGGAGACACGTTAGGATATTTAATTACAATCGAAGAATTGGCGAAAGCGTGTCCGCCAACTGGAGGTATTTTATCAGGGCATAATGAAGCAGCTGTAGCGACAATATGCCGTTGTGGAACAAAAGAGCAAAAAGAAAAATATTTACCGCAGCTTATTACAAATCGACTCGGTGGATTTACATTGACTGAACCGACAGCAGGATCCGATGCAAATGGAATTCAAACACGTGCTGAATTAAAAGGTGATTATTATCTAGTAAATGGAACAAAATGCTTTGTTACAAATGGGGGACATGCAGAATTATTTATCTTTATGGCTGTAACGGATCCAACAATTAAAGGTGGCAAGGGAAAATCAGCTTTTATTCTAGATAAAAATTTCCCGGGTGTGACGGTTGGCAAAGAAGAGAAAATGATGGGCTTTCATGCAGCATCTATTTGTGAACTTCGTTTAAATAATGTGAAAATTCCAAAAGAAAATTTGCTGGGTAATGAGGGGGATGGATTAAACATTGCTTTAGGTGGTTTAGAAGGCGGACGCGTTATTGTTGCTGGTGAAGCACTTGGTTTAGCACAAAGTTGTATTGATGAAGCTATTGCTTTTGTTAATAGTAAGAAACTAAATGGTAAAAAATTGGCGTCTTATCAGCATATTCAATTTAAGCTTGCCGAGATGCAGACACAGGTTGATGCAGCTAGATTGCTAGCGTATAAAGCAGCATCTATGATTGACCATAAAATACCTTGTGCGTTAGAGGCATCTGAGGCAAAATATTTTGCTACTAAAACAGCAAATGATATTGCTAGTGATGCTGTTCAACTAATTGGACAATATGGTTATACCGCGCAATATCCTGTAGAAAGATATATGAGGGATGCGAAAATTATGGAAATCTATGAGGGAACGAATCAAATTCAACGGATGGTTATTTCCAGAGCTTTGGGATTGAAAACAAAAGATTAAAGAAAGACCCAAAGAGAGTTGTGAAGCGTTCATAGAAAAAGGGAGATGAAGAAAGTATGAATATAGTTTCATATATGAAGCCATATGTTAATGAAGATCAGATGGGGACGAATATAGACGAAGTCGAAAAAGGAAGTATTGAAATAGCATTGCAATTAAAAGAAGCCCTAGGAGGTGAAGTGATAGCCTTAACTGTAGGTGAAAAACCAGCAGAAGAAATATTGCGGGAAGCTTTCGCAATGGGGGTGGATCAGGCAGTCATGATAGAGGAAATCGAAGAAAACGAAGATAATGTGGCAAAAGCTTTGAAAAAAATAGGATATGATGTTGTTGTATCAAGTTCAGAGCTTGGTAAGACAGTCGCAGAAAAGTTAAATATTCCTTATATTGAGTATAACGAAGAAGTTATAAAGGAAATCAATAGTAAACTTCCTTGCGTATTGTCAACTACTGCAACCAAAATTAAAGCTCGTTATATGCAAATAAGTGGCGTTTTTTCGGCTTATGAAAAAATTATTAAACAAGAACAATTATAAATTTGTTGGGTGTGATTCAATGGTAATTGTAAAAGATTAAAAGGAACATAGAAATATATTTTAGTCTTAGTCATTGGCAAATGAGCTGATATAGAAAAAATATTTAAGTATTCAACTTCATCAATAAATTTGATTAATGAATTGGAGCTGGGTTTTTTGAAAAATAAATATTTAGGCACTGTGATATGTTTATATTTGAGCTATTTAATTCACGGCATGGGTGTTATCATATTAGCACAGAATATGGGATATCTCTTAACGCAGTTGCATACAGATAAGGCTGGGATAGGCTATGTAATCTCTGCAATGGGAATAGGGCGGCTGATTGTGTTGTACGCATCGGGCGTGTTATCGGATAAGTTTGGACGCAGACCATTTATTTATACTGGTTTGTTTGTGTATTGCATATTTTTTGGTGGAATACTGATTAGTCCTAATGTACAGGTGGCTTTTTTCTTAGCATTGTTAGCTGGTGTGGCTAATTCGCTTATGGATGCTGGTACGTATCCAGCATTGATGGAAGCGTTTCCGAACACGCCGGGGACTGCTAATATTTTGATAAAAGCCTTCATGTCGGCAGGGCAATTTCTCCTTCCGATTATCATGGGCGTTATTATTGCCAATGATTTATATTATGGAATTTCATTTATCATACCAATAGTCTCTTTTATTCTTATTGGATTGGTGCTTTCTCGTTTGGAATTTCCTTCAGGTACAACAGCGAAGCAAGGTAAGGCATCAGTAGTTTTACAAGATAAGTTTATTGCGAAACCTAAGATGTGGTTGGAAGGAGCTAGCTTAATTGCAATAGGTTTTACTTGTACGGTAACTTTTTTAGTTATCCAAATTTGGATGCCGACGTATGGCGAACAAGTTGTAGGAATGACCAAAGCTGATTCTTTACAGTTAATTAGTTATTATGGTATGGGTTCTTTGGCTTCTGTATTTATGACTTCTTATTTAGTAAAAGAAAAGGTAAGACCTGTAACTGTTGTGTTTGTCTACCCAATTATTTCTTTTATATCTTTGTTAGGCGTATATTATTATCCAACGCCTATGGTAGCTACAGTTGGTTCTTTTATTATAGGTTTCTCCGCAGCAGGCGGAGTACTGCAATTGGCTTTAACATCAATGATAGAAATTTTCCCTGGTAAGAAAGGTACGATTACGGGGATTATCTATACGGCATCCAGTATCGCTGGTTTTGTTGCTCCATTTGTAGCTGGAATTATTGCACAAACAAATGTTGCCAATATTATTTTGTTTGACGCAGGTATTACTTTAATCGGGGTCATACTTGCCGTAATTGTAAATATTCGTTATCGCAAAGTTATAAATATGGAAATCAAGGGAGTGCAAGTTTAAAATATGATTTTACGAGTACGAATTACCATTTATATTGAATAATTGTTTTAATTTGAGAGGAGAGAATACGATATGGATTGGAAAACATTATACCAACAAAAAGCAGTAACTGCTGAGGAAGCAGTAAAACATATTAAATCAGGAGATCGCGTAGTTGTGGCGCAATCGACTGCAGAGCCATTTCCTTTAACTGACGCACTTGCTGCTGATGTAAATCGTTTGCATGATGTTGAAGTTGTTATGAATAATCCGCTGACAGATACTTTTTTTGCTAAACCAGAAGCACAAGGGCATTTTAACTTAAATTTACTTTTTGTTTCTGGAACAACACGAAAAGCAGTAAAAGAAGGACGTGTGGATTTTACACCATGTTATTTTTATCAATTCCCAGAATTATTTAGAACAACACTCGTTCCGAATGTAGCACTTATTCAAGTGTCTAGACCAGATAAACACGGTTATTGTAGTTGCGGGATTAATATTGATTATCAAAAAAGTGCGGCACAAAATGCAAAGATTGTAATTGCCGAAACGAATGCGCAAATGCCGAGAACGTTAGGTGATACTTCGATTCATGTATCTGAGATTGATTATCTTGTAGAGACGGATCGCCCAGTAAGAGAATTCCCAGCACCAGAGGCTAATGAGGAAGCGAAAAAAATTGGACAATATGTGGCATCTTTGATTGAAGATGGATCTAATTTACAATTTGGTTTTGGAGCAGTACCAGAAGCGGCAATTCCTTATTTAATGGGGAAAAAAGATTTGGGTGTTTATACAGAGATGTTTTCTGATAGAGTGCTCGATTTAATTTTATCGGGGGCAGTAACGAATAGAAATAACCCATTACATCCAGGAAAAATTGTAACATCTATTGTCATGGGGTCGAAGCGTCTTTATGATTACGTTGATGATAATAATAACGTGGTTATGTATCCAATTGATTTTGTAAATCATCCTGCTAATTTAATGCGTGTTCCTAAGTTGGTTGCAGTTAATGCTTGTGTACAAGTCGACTTTGCAGGACAGGTAGTGGCAGAAAGTATTGGGCCAATGCAAATTAGTGGTGTTGGAGGGCAAGTGGATTTTGTTCGTGGAGCGGCAATGTCAGAAGGTGGGAAATCAGTTATTGTTTGTCCATCGACGGCACAAAAAGGTAAAGTGTCAAGAATTGTACCTTTCATTGATGAAGGAGCAGCTGTTACTACGGGACGGAATGATGTGCAATATGTTGTAACAGAATATGGAATTGCTGAATTGAAAGGAAAAACTTTACGGCAGAAGGCTCGCGCGTTAATTAACATAGCACATCCTGATTTCCGTGAGCAACTTAGTGAAGTATTTGAAGCTAAATTTCACGAAAAGCATTAGAAATATGATGTCATGCAAATAACAGTGAAAGACGGGAGCTTAAAGCTGATCTTTGTATGATGGAATTAGCTATAATGTAGTAAAAAGCAAAAGAATAGGATGAATAAAAATGATTAGCGAACTTCTTATAAATTAAGGAGTTCGCTGATGATTATTACAGATAAAAACGTTGAAATAATCATGTGTTATACTGAAAAATCTTTTAAAATGATTGTTGTTGGATTAGTATGAAAATAGTCTTGACGATATAGAGATGATAGTAAAATGTAATTCGGTGCAAAATGTTTTTAGACAAATCTGTAATTCGTTGTTTTATAATTGAAGTATAGTAGAGTGTTCATGTCCCAATAAATATTATTTAAGAAGTTGAATGCATAAATGTAATTTCGAACTACAAGAGCAACATTTAATTGCTGATTAAAGGATAGATCGTAGTAGGGGAGGCGGGCGGATTTTGTCCCAAATAAAAAATTTGTGTTATAATGGAAATGTAGAAATATAGCAAAATATGTAGTATTGTCGCAGATTAATTATTATTGGTATGTCTGCTACTGGAGGAAAAGGCAGGCTAAGACATGAGATCAGGATTTAAATTTACAGATGTAGTATGGTAGTATGGTTATCATTATGCTTTTAATGCTTAAAGCTAATAAGTACTTACATGCTTTAAGTTATATTATTGCGTGAAAGGAAATGATGATATACATGGCTAGCGAATTTGAAATAAATTTTGAATATGAAGATTTTATGTTAGAGGCTTTTTCTCTTGATAACAAGATAGGTATGATTGATCGATATGAAGATCCTGCTGGACTTGCTGCTACGGATAGTTTTGCTGATGGAAGTATATATATTGTGAAAGCGGCTGTTTCTTATGCTATGGCAATATTTAACAATCACATATTGCTGGAAAGGGTTCCTTATTCAAAAAGTTTGACAGTTCAAGATCAATTAGAAGAGTATATTAAGAAGGTATTTGAAGCAGAAAGCAAGGTTGAAATTTATAACTTGATTAAGCGATATAAAAAAGAAAAAAGTGTATATGAAAACAATTAAAAAGTATACAATTTAGGGAATAACGTAATAATCCATTGGGATAAACTTTATTCCCTAATAAGATTGGTGAGTTTTATTTCAGGAGAAAATAACAAGAGCGGGAGGGGAACGGTAGTGGATAGTATATTTATATATCATGAAACATGATATTTTTCGAATATTCTAACTATTAAAAAATAAAATTTCCTAAAACAAATTAAGTAAGGTATTTTTTGCGTAATTTATGGATGATTTTATGGGGAAAACACATAAAAATTTAAAGAGATGAAGATAAAGAAGAGATGTATAGGATTGCTTATTTAATTTGGAGAAAAATCAAAAATTTCTAATATTATTTTTATACTTTAACCTTTACTTATGTTTAATTTTAATTTGTCTTTAAAATGTGCAAACGTATTCGACATTTATGCATACTGGAAAGGGAAAATATTATGGAACTGAATAAAAAATATATAGCACAAGATACCTTAATCTATAAGAGAACTAAAACTCGATGGATGATGTTGAGCCTTATCATGCTAGTTATGTGTATTAACTATCTTGATAGGGGAAATCTGGCAGTATCGGCCCCTATAATACAAGAAGAACTAGGTATAAATGCAGCTACGATGGGATTGCTGTTTTCAGCATTTGCATGGTCGTATGCACTTATCATTCCTTTTGCTGGAGTGCTTTTGGATAAAATTGGTCCTAAAATAATGTTTACAATAGGAATTATTGGTTGGTCAATCTTTACTTTTTTTATTGGTGCAGTGAATACTTTTGCCACTCTAGTCAGTTGTCGATTGGGTGTTGGAATTTTTGAAGCGCCGACCATTCCGACAAATGTTCGCTGTGTTACAGCATGGTTTCCAGAAAAAGAACGGGCATTAGCTGTTGGAATGTATACAGCAATGCAATATGTTGCATTAGGTTTTCTAACTCCAGTGCTTACTTGGATATTGTTGAACTGGGGATGGAGGATGATATTTTATATTACCGGCGGGGTTGGTTTGATTGTTGGCATTGTTTGGTATTCGATTTATAATGATCCGAAAGATTCTAAAATAGTCAATAACGCTGAGCTAGATTATATAAGTATGGGCGGAGGCTTGATAAACGCGGGAGAGGAGAAAACAAAAAAAACGTTTTCTTGGAAAATCGTACGTCAACTGTTTTGTGAACGGCAATTGGTTGGCATGTTTATAGGACATTTTTCAATCATGACTACTTTATTTTTTTTCATGACATGGTTTCCTTCCTATTTAATTACAGCAAAGGGGCTTACTATTTTAAAAACGGGATTCTATTCCATGGTTCCGTTTCTAGTAGCTATTTTGGGTGCGCTGATTGGTGGAAAGTGGTCAGATTGGATGATAACGCATGGTTGTTCTAAGTCCACTGCTCGTAAAGCACCAATTATTATGGGTTTTATACTTTCTGTAGTTATTTTAGGTGCAAACTATACCGATAATATTGATTTTGTTATTTCCTTTATGGCAGTAGCTTTTTTTGGACAAGCAATGTCGTCCGCTGTTACGGGGGCTCTTTTAGCGGATATTGCACCTATAGAAGCGATCGGTCTTTCGGGGGGGTTACTCAATTTTATCGCGAATATAGGTAGTGCTTTATCGCCGATGATTGTTGGTTTTATCGTGCAATTGACTGGTAGCTTCAATTGGGCATTGGTTTATGTATCAGCTATCTCTGGAATAGGCTTGTTTGCATATCTCTTTATTATAGGAGATGTTTATCGTATTGAATTGCCTAAAGAATTAGAGTGATTATGGACTAGACCTTGATGATTTCAGAAAGTTAGATTCTTTAGTTTTATGGAATATTAGCGTTTATCAGCTATTCATAGATATGTATTGAAGTGCATGTTTAGATATAAATGTGCACTTTTTGTTTTATATATGGAAGTAAAACTTACAAAAAATCTGCAAGGAATGCTTGCAGATTTTTCTGTAGATTTTTTTATTTTACAAAGGGGTTAAACTTTAAACATGCTGATAGATTGTTGTAATTCATCCGCCATATGAGCTAGAGTTTGACTCGCTGATGCGATCTCCTCTATCGAAGCAGATTGTTCTTCGGTTGTTGCTGATACAGTTTGCGTTTCATCAACCGTATTTGTGCTTCGCTTATCAATTTCTTGTACCGCATTTACAATTTGCTGGCTTCCTGTATGAATACCTTTGATTGATGTAGAGATTTTTTTTATTTGGCTTGAGATTTGTCCAATCATATTGAGAATTTCTTTAAAGCTGTTTCCTGCAACAGTTACAACTTCAGATCCTTTACCTACTTGCTTTTTGCCATCAGCCATAAAGAAAACCGCATGATTGGTTTCTTGTTGCACTTCACCGATTAAAACAGCGATTTGTTTAGCTGCAATTTCTGATTGTTCGGCAAGTTTTCTTACTTCCTCCGCTACAACAGCAAAGCCGCGTCCCTGTTCTCCGGCTCTTGCTGCTTCAATTGCTGCATTTAATGCTAGTAAATTGGTTTGTCCTGCAATACCTGAAATGGTATCTATGATTTGTCCGATTTTTTCTGATTTTTCACCTAGTTTTTCAATTACATTTGCGGTATCTTCGGTTTTTTGTTCGATTACTTTCATTTGATTTACAGCTATATCTATGGCTTCTTCACCTTTGCTAGCAGCTTTTTCGGTATTGCCTGAAGTTTCTGAAGCTAAAGCAGCATGCTGGGCAACCTGTTCAATTTCTATCGATATTTGTTTTACGATTTCTGTAGTCGATACTACCATAGTTAATTGTTTATCAGCACTTTCTGCTATTTCCGTGATTGAAGTAGCGACTTGGTTTACTGCAAGTGCCGATTGTTCAGCACTTGCAGTAAGCTCTTCAGAAGATGCAGCCACATGCTGGGTAGTTACTGCAATTTTTTTGATAAGTATTTGCAGATTATCTGTCATCTTTTCAAAAGCTTGTCCTAAACAACCAATTTCATCACGAGATGAAATGCCAAGTTTCTGTATTCTTAAATCGCCGTTAGCAACCTGATTTGCAGCAGTTTCTATAGTTTTTATTGGTTTAGAGATTTGGCGGGCAAAAAATATAACCGCAATGACCGCAAAAATTAGTGCGATGAGTAAAGTAATGATTGTAATCCAGGTCAATTGCTTGAGACTTCCGGTAACCTCTGACATTGGTACAATTAGGCCTACAGACCAGTTAATTCCTGATACAGGTGCGTAGGTGATCAATTGCTCAATACCGTCATTCGTATAATGTGCTACACCTTTTTCGCCGTTTCTCATCGTTTGTATTGTTGACTTTAATTCTGGGGAAGTTTTTTCATCCGTAGCAATATTTTGTTTTAGAATAAAATCTTTGTTAGGATGTATAATGGTGAGACCATTTCCCTGAATAGCAAAAGCGTATCCAGTTTCACCGACCTTTGTAGCTGATACACGATCATTTAATGTTTGTAGATTCACTACACAGGAAAAGCAGCCAATTATTTTACCGTCGACCTCGACTGGGGTTACGATAAAAACAAGCGGCATTCCTTTTGTCACAGAGGTTACAGAGATGATCGGGTCTGTTATTACCGTTTCTCCTTTTATGGCTCGTTGAAAATATTCTCTATGAGAAAGGTTTCCTGTAGAGCCAGCAGAATCGTAGTAAGTTCCATCTGGTTGAATAAAGGTAATCGATATGAAATCTTTGTTGTTTTGTTGTAAAGATTTTATAAAAGGAATAATTTGTTCTATATTGCCGCTTTTAATAACGGTAGAGCCAGCCAATGTGATTACTTCTGCTTTATGACTAGCCAGCCATGTGCCTATTTGATCAGTTGTATTTGCTACTAAATTGCGATTGTTTTCTTCTACATTGGTAAGCAGTAATTGACGTGTTTTTAAGTAGTTTAGCCCACCCAATAAGCTTAAAGATATTAGTACAATAGTAATAATAATAACTGTTAATTTAGTCTGTAATTTTTTCAACTTCCCATATCCTCTCTTTTTCATAAGAATTATTTTTCTTAAAAACGATTTGGGTTTCATAATGAAAATACACTTGGCAATTAGACCAAGTGTACTTTCATTATAGGAGTGTTTACATTCGTCACAATAAAGCGTGTATATAGTAAAAAATTCAATGCAAGGCTCATTAAATTTTTACTAAGCAAAAATTAATTACAAATTCGGGTTAACCATTGCGAAATGCCACGCCAAATGTTCCGCGTGGGTATTTCCATTGTTTGATACCTTTATTTTTACAAACAATTCTGCAAGTACCACATTCTAAGCAACCTGCATAGTCAAAATTTATTTCTTCATCTTTGATGGTATATAAAACTGCAGGGCAGACAATTAAACAAGGTTTTTCTGAACAATTTGCGCAGATGGCTTTATTTAGTATAATATGAGGCTCCTCCTCGTCAACAGTGAAATTATCTAAACTGAGAAGTTCTTCTGGTGAAATTTTTCTTATCGTCATAATGCCTTAAACCCCTTCCAGCCATCACTAATTAATTGTCCAAAAGTTACATGTTTTTTAAGGATATGCAACATGGCTTTATCCGCGCGTTCTGGTAAATTTCCATCAACTTTGAACATGAATTGCATCATTTCATTTGCTAGACTTGGGTAAACTTCCATCATTCGTGGGAGGCTAAGAATTTTATGCATATTCGCATATAATCTCATGGTTGGCAATAATTTAAGATTTTCTAATTCGTCTATATAAAGCTGTCCTACGTCACCAGTTGCATATTCTTCATTTTTTAAAATTGCGCGCGCTGCAGCGACACCGCTGACAATTGCGAGATCAATTCCTCTTATCATGGTTCCGGTATTAATACACATTCCAGCTGCATCGCCAATCACTAATAATCCATCTTTATATAATTTATCTGGCATTCCATGAAACCCGATTTCCGGCACTAAATGAGCGCCATATTCAATCGTTGTCCCACCTTTGATCAATGGATAAATACTAGGATGCACTTTTAGATCTTGCAGAATATCATATATTTTTTTGCCATGTTGAGCAGTGTCTTCGGGATTTAGTACTACCCCTAGTGAAATGCTATCTTTATTTGTATAGATGAATGCACCGCCTGTAACTCCATCCATACCACCAACAATTACACCAGCAGCACCTTCGTCGTTATTTAGATTAAATCTATCTGCAATCACGTTGTCCGGTAATTCAATAACTTCTTTAGCACTAACACCGACTGCTTGAGCAGCAATATCTTCACGTAATCCGGCTTTTTGGGCAATAAATGAATTTACCCCATCCGCTGCGATGATAATATCTGCATAAATTTCGTCTTCACCAGCTTTGACCCCTACGATTTTGTTATTTTCTTCAATTAAATCTTCTACTAAAATTCCTGATGCTAACATAGCACCCTGTGCTTCCGCCTCACTGGCGAACCATTCGTCAAAAGGAGCTCGTAATACTGTATAGGACTGTGGAATGTCTGCTACAAACGTTGGATCTACGTAGTCTATAGTTATAGCGCTTTCTTTTCCTAGCATCATAATTTTTTCTCTCACTACTTTTTTGTGTAGTGGAGCTCTCTCATAAAGTCCCTTTTCAACTAATTCTAGAGAATATGTGTATAAACGTCCGCCAGTAACATTTTTTTCTCCTGGAGTTGCGCCTCTTTCAATTAATAAAACACTTTTACCTTCTTTTGCTAAAACATATGCGCAAGCGGTACCAGCGGGGCCAGCCCCTATAACTATCGCGTCAAATTTTTCTTCATCAGACATGTTTTCTCCTCCTGATACTTAAAAACTAAAAGTATCTAGTTTTTAATGCTTTAGTTAATAAAGGAACTACTTCATTAATATCTCCTACAATACCGTAGTCAGCAGCTTCAAAAATTGGTGCTTTTTCGTTTGTGTCAACTGCGATAATAGTTTTAGAATCTCTAATGCCAACGACATGTTGTACCTGCCCGGAAACCCCTAGGCCAAGATATAGGTCAGGTTTAACTTTCTGTCCGGAAATACCAATATATCTATCGTTAGATAACCAGTGATAATCTTCAGCGATGCTTCTGGTGCAGCCAATTTCAGCATCAAGCGATTCGGCTAGAGATTCTACCATTGCTAAGTCTTCTTGTTTTGCTAAACCGCGCCCAACGCAGACTACACGTTTTGCAGTAGATAGATTCACGCCAGTTTTTACAATTGGACATACATTACTAATCGTAATATTTTCTTTATTAACACTTACTTCGATTGTGATGATGTCACCTTGAGTATCTCCGTTAGCGACTGCTTCTGAATATGTTTGCGGAGGTACTGTTACCAAAGCTGGCAATGAAACAGCATCTGTGGCAATTGCTAAACCGCCATATAAAAGGCGAGTAGTTTTTATTGTATTATCAGTAAATTCTACTGTTTGCGCGTCCGTAACGAGAGCAGCTTGAAGCTTAGCCGCCACTTTTGCAGCTAAATCTTTGCCACGCATAGTACCACCGGAGAGGAATACACTTGCTTCTTCTTTTGCTAGAATATCAGCGATTGTGTCAGCGTAACTTTCTGCCCAAGTGCTATCTCCTTTTATTACACAGACTTTATCTGCTCCAGCACTAATGAAAGCGTTAGCATCATCAGCACATAAAGTGATTACGCCAATCGGTTGATGCATTGCCATTTTTAATTCTTTTCCCACAGTAAGAAGTTGTTTGATAATCGTGGTGTCTTCTGAATATAACCAAATTCCTTGCATGTTTTTTCCCCTTTCTTTAGCAAACGCCGTTTTGTGCGATGCTTTCTACAAGTTTTGCGACATTAACAGCTTGATTAGCTTCTTTATAAATGATATTTTTACGATTCATTACATAACCTTTAGTAGATAGATTCTGTGCCTTTGGCTTTATACATTCAGGATTTATTGCTAAATCGGTGAGTTTTAATTCTTCAGAAGGCTTTTTTGCGGCAGCCATAACTTGTTTTAAACTTGGAATACGCGGTTTATTGATTTCTGGCAGAACACTGATTACAACTGGTCCTGTTACCGTTACAACTTCAGTACAATCGCCAAGTTTACGTGTAGCAATCACACGATTGCCATCCACAGTAAATTCTTTTACAAACGTGATTGTTGGAATACCTAAAATAGTAGCTAAACGAGGTGCTACCTGTTGATTATACGTATCAGAACTTCCCTCACCGCAAATAATAATGTCGTATGAGCCAATTTTGTTTACAGCACTTGCCAATACATTCGAACTAACAAAAGAATCTGCTGCTTCTGCTGTTACATCGGCAATATAGTAAACTTTATTCAGTCCGCGGGATAATGCGTCTTTTACTGATTGCTTTGTATTAACACCAAAAGTAACTGCATCTACGGTGACGTCGCCTGCCTCGCTTAGAAGAACACCTGCTTCAATTGCATTTTTATCATAATCACTAATTTTATATTTAGCTCTACTCGTATTCACTGTGAGATCTTCAGGATTTATTTTTATATCTTTTTCATCTAGTACCCATTTATAGCAGACAAGTATTTTATTCATAATTTTCCCCTTTCTTTAGATAGAGCGTTATTCTCTCAATCTGATGTAAATTTTTATTAATTTTTTTTCAATTTAGTGATTTATTAAAATCTAAAGTAAATAAACTCGTTACTATTTTGCTGCTTTTAACTCATTTGATTAACCTCCTGATTTTTATTACTTTTTGAATTTTTGATTTTTATTGAATATTCAAAAAGCGATATTGTAGTGTATATAACTAATTTTCAAATAGTTTTATATAATACTATGCTATTTTCATTTTAAACAACTAAATTTATTGATTAACCAATGGGGAAATTATAATAACATAATTTATATTGATACAATGTATTATAATTTGAGAGAAACATAATGTCTAATGTATTATTTAGATAGAAATAATAGATGTTTTCTATGAATTAAATTCGTTTTTTTTACAAAATTATCGTGTAGAAAGATTTGCAAAGAGAAGTAATCAAAGCGATTCTTGTAAAATGAAATGTACCATATAAAGAGTAGAACACGTTTATAGTGTCTTCTTTATATGGTACATTTCATTTAATGCCTATAGAATAAACATCGCACTTTCATGGGTGTCACCCGAAGTGTAATAGTTTAAACTTTTTCGTTCTCCTCTATTTCTTTATAATAAAAGTAATCAAAATCTGCCGGTTTATTTGTTCCACTGATATCAATACAATTCATGCCAACAAATGCCCCTGTGAAGAAGCCACCACCGCTTACATAATCATCGGATAATTGATAGGATTTAAATATCACAGGAATTTTATGATAGGTATTTCCGTCGAAAGAATATAAATATTGGTATTTATCGACGCGAACTTCTACTTTTAAATGAACTGCTACCACATCCTCGGGGATAGGAATCTCTTGATCTTCCAAAGGCATAGAAAATACAAAATTATCCGCCGCAACGATATCGAGAACCCGCCCTATATTTTCTTTCCATGTAAGATGAATACTAGACCAATTTTTTGTATTATAATAACAGGTTAGGCCTGCCATCTGTTGAAAAGACTCTGGAGAAAATTCTACGCTAGTTGCAGCATCAAAGGAAAATGCTTGCCATCGTCTAGCAACAAATGCTTGCGTAAATGTTGAAAGTAATGATTCTTTTCCATAAAGCCGTAAATAACCTTTTCTAGCTTTCAGAGAGGCAATATCTTCTGTTAGAGGGATGCGGAGAGATTGAAAGTTAATATTAAGTGTATTCGTGTCAAAATCATCTTTTATCGGATAGGTTGGCTCCCATTTTTTCTCTGGAAGATTTGGTGCTTGCACCGAAATTGATCCTTGTTTTCCTCCAACGATACTAGGCCAGCCATCAATCCATTCGATTTTTTGCAAGGCTGTTTCTCTACCTAGTGGGCAATAACAATGTTGTTCTCGTTCGAGGATGGGCTTATTGCCAATTGGCAAAGGTCTCCCTACTAAATGAGCTAAGTACCATTCACCATTTTGTGTTTCAACAAGAGAGGCATGACCACATTTCTGCAAACGATTATGCGGTGTATCCCAGGCGGTCAAGAGGGGATAAGATGGCTGAATTTCATATTCACTATTGATAAATTTAGATCGTGCCACAGTTTCTGAATGTTGGAATGTTGTTCCTCCTTCAGCCGTAAATAAATAATACATATCTTGAATGTGATATAAATGTGGTCCTTCTGTATATTTGATATCCGTTCCCTTATAAATAATCTGAGATTTTCCTATAAGTTTTTTGTCTTTAGGTGAATATTCTTGTAAGGCTATTCCATAAAAATTATGATGATACACTCTTTGATCCCAATACATATTGATCAAATATTTTTTCCCATCGGTATCATGGAACAATGATGCATCGAACCCTGAACCATTTAATAAGATTGGGTTACTCCATTTACCATCAATCGTATCACAGGTTGTAAGATAATTATGACAGTCCTTCCAAATTCCATCTACAACCTTAACGTCTGTATAAACTAGCCAAAATTTATGATCAGCATAACTAAGATCTGGTGCCCATATCCCCCCTGAATCTGGATTACCCTTCATATCTAAGTATAAAAGTTCGTTTAATGGATGCGTTATTAAATGCCAATTCACAAGATCTTTAGAATGATGAATTTGAACGCCTGGAAACCACTCAAATGTTGAGGTGGCTATATAATAATCATCACCAACACGACAAATGCTCGGATCTGGATTAAAACCTCTTAATATCGGATTTTGAATTAACATGGTAAAAATGCCTCCTAACGATATATTTATAATGAAAATGATGTACTTATTATAAAGTCACACTATTTTTTGTTTCAGTTATATGGGTAGCTTCATTGAGTTTGCGACTTTCAAGTTCATCAATGATTTCCTTATATTTTTTATCATCTAAATTATAGAAAGAGATATCGATGATAGCAATAATGAGAAAAACGATAGGAATAACTGTGGTCGTTAATAAAATACCTTCTAAGGCTTCTGGCGTTTGTGCCTGATTTGCAACATAGCCAAACTTTGCTAACATAAATCCTGGAATAATTCCCCCAAGAGCTAAACCAAATTTAAAGAAAAAGCCTATGATGGCGTAAATCATACCACTCAATCGTTTACCTGTTTTATACTCGCCATATTCAATTGTTTCAGGAATTAGTGCCCACATGAAGCCGCCAGCGACAATGGTCCCGCAAGATGCTATAAACCTAGCGATAAGTACTGCTGTGATATTATCTGCTGGAACAATGTATGTCAATAATGCGCCAAAAACGCCTAAACCTAAAGAAATGATTAATAATTTAACTTTTCCAATTAGTTTATTAAAAAAAGGAACCAGTGGCAGCAAAATAAAGGCTGGTATACTGCCTAATAATCCGTACCATTGTACCAAATCCGGCCTTGCACAATTATAGGTAATAAAATATGCGCCAATGGAATTCATGACTGCGGACATACCAAAAATAATGATAAAGAATAAACTCAATATCACCAAGGGTCTATTTACCTGAAATTGATGAATGACATCCACAAATTTTACATTTTCATCATTTCGCGGATCTATTTTTACTCTTTCATTCGTGCTTGAGAAGCAATATAATAATAATAATGCGCCAATGACACTATAAAGACCCATAGTCACTTGCCAGCCATATCGGGAATTTTCACCGGTATAACTTCCTGAGATCATTGTTACAAGGACCGGTACACCAAAAGCAACTAATAAACCCCCAAAATTAGCACAAAGCATTCTAATAGATGTTAAACTTACAACTTCCTTATTATCACGAGTCATTGCTGCGGTTAATGCTCCATAAGGGATATTGATTGTTGTATAAACCAAGGATAACCCAACATAAGTGGCATAGGCGTAAATAATTTTAAGACTATCGTCAAATAAAGGAGTAGAAAAACATAAGATACCTAATATTGCAAAGGGAATTGCTCCATATAATAAATAGGGACGAAATTTACCATGTTTATAAGTATGTTTATCGACAAAAGTTCCAACAATGGGATCAACAATGGCATCCATTACACGTACGACTAAAAACATCGTAGCCACAACTTCCGCTCCCAATCCATAGACATTCGTATAGAAAAAAAGTAAATAGGTACAAACTGTTGTATAAATAAAGTTACAGGCTAAATCACCCATAGAATATCCTATTTTTTCTTGCATAGTTAATTTGTATTCGCTTTGTGCTTTTAATTCCATAATATATATTCGCTCCTTAAAATTTTTTATTAAGAACTCCATGGAAGCTAAATAAAACATTTTGAAAATTTTCACTAGTCGACGCGATCAAAAACTCATTGACTTTGATATTGTAAACTTAAGCTTCAATATCTTCTTTTTTCTGCACTTAAAAAAGAGAGCTTGTTCAGGCATATCATGATGAGAATGTTGAACAAGCTCGTATAGAATTCTTATATTAAGCAAATGGATTTTCAGTTGGATAGAGCATTGCTTTTGGTTGATTAAAGGCAATGTCTTTGATGCCTAGATATTGAAAGATTGAGAATAAAGCTTTGCCATAGTGACCAAAAGCAACAGCGCCGTGATGTGGATATTGTTTTTCGATGAGTACATGGCGATAGAAACGTCCCATTTCAGGAATTGCGAAGATGCCGATTCCACCGAAAGAACGAGTTGCTACGGGAAGGACTTCACCTTGGGCGATATAAGAGCGAAGCTCTGCGCCAGCGGTGCTTTGAAGACGGAAGAAGGTAATTTGTCCAGCAGCGATATCGCCTTCAAGTGTGCCTCTAGTGATATCAGGAGTACCGCCATTTTCAAGTAGTCTATTTTGGATCAACTGGTATTTTACAGCACCTTTGGCAAGTTTACAAAGTGGTGTATTACCGCAATGGAAGCCCATAAAAGTATCTTTTAATTCATAGTCAAAGTTGCCCTTGATATTTTCTTCAAAAAGATCTTTTGGAACGGAATTGTTAATATCAAGAAGAGTTACGGTATCTTCACTTACGCACATACCAATATATTCACTAAGCGCTCCATAGATATCAACTTCGCAAGCAACAGGAATACCGCGAGAAACGAGACGACTATTAACATAACATGGTTCAAAGCCAAATTCAGATGGGAAGGCTGGCCAGCATTTATTCGCCAAGGCAACGTATTTGCTAGCGCCTTTATTTTTTTCGATCCAGTCGAGAAGGGTAATTTCATATTGTGCCATACGTGGCAATAAATCAGGATAGTTGTTGCCGTTAGACCCAAGTTCTTCAGCCATTGAAGCAGTTACGTCTTTAATTCTAGGGTCATCGGCGTGGGCGCGATAGGAAACAAGCAGATCTAGCTCTGAATTTTCCTGAATTTCAACACCAATATCATACAGTGGTTTAATTGGTGCATTGCAAGCAAAAAAGTCTTGTGGACGAGGTCCAAAGGTAATGATTTTGAGGCTGGAAAGACCGATAAGCGTACGAGCGACTGGGGCGAATTCATGAATCATCTCAGCAAGTTCGTCAGCTGTTCCTACCGGATATTCAGGAATAAAAGCTTTAATTTTACGAAGTCCGAGGTTATAGGAACAATTTAAAACGCCACAGTAAGCATCGCCACGACCATTGATGAGATCTTTACCAGATTCTTCGGCAGCAGCCACATACATAACCGGTCCATCAAAGTTTTTAGCAATAAGCGTTTCTGGTGTTTCTGGGCCGAAATTACCAAGAAAGACAATCAGCGAGTTACAGCCGGCGTCTTTAACTTCTTGGACGGCTTTCAGCATATCTTGCTCATTTTCTACGGTTGTTTGTGCTTCATAAATATCACCATGCTCTTTGGTATAAGATTCAACAATTGATTTCCTTCTGTTTTCTGATAAGGTGATAATAAAGCAATCACGGCTTACGGAAATGATACCGAATTTTACTTCTGGAATATTTGTCATAGTCATAGTTATACGCTCCTTTATATATCATAATTTAAAATTTTAATTATGTATGTCAAAATGGTAAGTTGTCAAGGCATGCCAAAGCTTATCTTTTTTGATAATCGGCTGCTTGAAGTTAGGATGTTCCAAGGCATTAGGGAAATATTGACTTTCAAGACAGAAGCCACATCTCTTAAATATACGAGAATGATTTTTCCCCTCAGGTGCACCATCTAGATAATTGCCGCTGTAAAATTGCAGGCCTGGTAATGTAGTTGAGGCAGTGAGTGTAATGCCAGTACTATCATCAGAAGCAAAAGCAGCTTTTTTAAGTGTGCCGTCATAGTCATTGATTACCCAATTGTGATCGTAACCGCCAGCAAATTGTAGTTGCTCGAAAGAATCATCAATATGCTCGCCGATGATTGTTGGTTCTCGAAGGTCAAGGGGGGTTCCTTCAACCGAAACAATTTTTCCTGTTGGGAGGGACTCTTTATCAGCATCGGTATAATAATTCGAAAATATCTGAATTTTTTGATTTAGAATTGTGCCGCTATCATAGCCTGCTAAGTTAAAATATGTATGGTTTGTGAGGTTACAAACGGTATCTTGATCACAAATCGCTTTGTAATCGATATATAAGGTGTTGTCGCTAGTTAAAGAATAGATTACCTCCACAGTTAATGTTCCAGGATAACCTTCTTCGCGATTGGCACTAATATAAGTTAATGCAAGACCTTGATCGGTCTCTTTGGCAGACCATACTTTTTTATCAAAGCCAATTTTACCGCCATGTAAATGGTTATTGCCGTCATTGCAATAAAGCTGATACTCTTTTCCATTTAAGGTAAAATGCCCTTTTTTTATGCGATTGCCATGACGCCCTATTAAAGCGCCAATGTATTTGTCTTGTGATTCATAGCTTTCTAATTTGTCATATCCTAAAACGACATCAATAAGTTTGCCGTCTTTATCGGGAACTTTCATCGATACAATAGTGCCACCAAAGGTCGAGATCATGACTTGCATATTATTTTTGTTGGTAAGGGTGTAAAGCTCAATCTGAGAGCCATCTTTGGTTGTCCCGAAGGTTTGCTTACTGACTAAACTCATGTTACATTCCTCCATAAAAATTTATTTTTTTTGCTTTTTAATAAAGTGTGCAGGAGCACAAAACGATGATTAAAGAATAGCACTGCAAATTATTCTTGTCAAATAAAATTTATAATGATAAAGTTCGACATTTAGTAACAAATAAATAATCATTATATATACAGGTTACATACATAACGATTAAATATATTAAAGACTTGTCTAAATATAAAAAATGGTTCGGATACTATAATTTATGCATGCTTTTACAATATATAACTGAATAATTAGAAAAATCTAATAAAACTGAAAATAATATATTGACGAGGGAAAAATTCGGTGATATTCTTTAGTCATTAAATGTGCCTGAGCACATGAAAAAAGGAGAGATAAGCGAATGAGAAAGATATTGGCATTAATCTTGGCGGGTGCCATGCTAGCAGCAACACTTATAATGGTTGGCTGTGGAGGAGCTCAATCTACTGCTTCAAGTAATGAAAAGTCTATTAAAGTTGGTGTGTCGATGCCAACAAAATCGTTACAACGGTGGAATCAAGATGGATCCAATATGGAAGCTAAGCTAAAAGAAAAGGGATATCAAGTTGATCTTCAATTCGCGGAAAATAAAGTAGAAACACAAGTGGCACAAATTGAAAATATGATTACAAAAGGAGCTAAAATTATTGTTGTTGGTGCGATTGATGGTAGTGCCTTATCGTCTGTTTTGGATGAAGCAAAAACAGCAGGTTGTGCAATCATAGCTTATGATCGATTAATCATGAATACGGATGCTGTAAATGCTTACGCAACATTTGATAATTTTAGCGTTGGTAAAATTCAGGGACAATACATAGAAGAAAAATTGGGGCTAAAAGAAGGCAAAGGTCCATATAATTTTGAAATTGCAACTGGCCCATTAGATGATAATAATGTTGTATATTTCTTTGGGGGTGCTATGGAAGTATTAAAATCATATATTGATAAAGGACAGTTAGTTATTAAATCTGGTCAAACGACTCGTGAACAATGTGCAACGCCAAATTGGGATGAAGCAAAAGCACAAGAGCGTATGGATAATATTATTACGGCAAATTATACTGCTAATAAAATTGATGCAGTGTTATGCTCAAATGATTCTACTTCATTAGGGGTACAGTCTGCGCTTAAATCAGCTGGCTACGGTTCTGCTGATAAACCAATGCCAATTCTTACTGGGCAGGATGCGAATATTGCAAATGTAAAGGCAATTGTTGCGGGGCAACAAGCTATGTCAGTATTTAAAGATACGAGAGCTCTTGCGGATCAAGTTGTTAAAATGGTTGAAGCAATGGTCAACAAACAAGAACCAGAAGTCAATGATACAACTACATACAATAATGGTAAAAAAGTTATACCATCCTATTTATGTAAACCTCAATTTGTTGATAAATCAAATTACAAAACGTTACTCATTGATTCAGGGTATTATAAAGAAAATGATTTGAAATAAAAATTTTATACTGATTAACAGTCTGCCAGAAGGAGGCTAAATAGAGGAGCACTTGCTTCCTAAGTAACGCCGCTCAACCTTATAGTCCCTTTCTGACGATTATCATATGGTATTAATTCGTTATATAGAATAAGCAGTGAATGAGTAGGGATAGCGGTGCCGGGGCACCTGCGCTGATATCCCTTACTTATGTACATTCAGCGGGCAGGAGGAAACACTAAAATGAGCAAGGTCTTATTAGAGATGCGACAAATTACAAAGGAATTTCCTGGCGTAAGAGCTTTGAATAATGTACAGCTTAAGGTAGAAGAAAAAACGATTCATGCACTTGTTGGAGAAAATGGTGCAGGAAAGTCAACGTTGATGAATGTTCTGAGTGGGGTATATCCATACGGTACTTATATCGGAGATATTATTTATGATGATAAAGAATGCAAATTCCAAAATATAAGAGAAAGCGAAAATGAAGGAATCGTAATTATTCATCAAGAATTAGCGCTGATTCCTTATTTATCAATTAAAGAAAATATTTTTTTAGGTAATGAAAGAGCCAGCCATGGCATCGTAAATTGGGGAAAATGTCGTTTTGACGCGATGAAACTTATGGAAACTGTCGGTCTGCAAGAAGATCCAGATACGCCGATCAATCAAATTGGTGTTGGCAAACAGCAGCTTGTAGAGATTGCGAAGGCTTTATCCAAGAATGTGAGGCTGCTGATTCTTGATGAACCGACGGCAGCCTTAAACGATGCGGATAGTGAAAAACTTTTAGAGCTATTATTAAGATTGCGTGAAGATTGTAATATGACGGCAATTATTATTTCACATAAATTAAATGAAGTGACGAAAGTAGCGGATAAAATCACAGTAGTTCGTGATGGGATGACGATTGAAACGATTGATACCCATGTTGAAAAGATTACAGAAGATAGAATTATTCGCGGGATGGTTGGTCGTGATATCACCCATCGTTATCCAATGAGGGAAAGTCATCTTGGTGATGTTTGCTTTGAAGTGAAAAATTGGACGGTTCATTCTCCAGAAATTTTAGAGAAACTTGCAGTCAACGATGTGAGCTTTAATGTAAGAAAAGGTGAAGTTGTTGGGATAGCTGGTCTAATGGGAGCCGGGAGAACAGAGCTTGCTATGAGTATTTTTGGGCGATCTTATGGTACTGATATTTCCGGGGTAATGATGAAAGATGGTAAAGAGCTTCAGATAAAATGTGTATCTGATGCGATTCAGAATGGCATAGCGTATGTCACTGAGGATAGAAAAAAACAAGGACTTATTTTAATTAATGATATCAGGGTTAACACAACCTTGCCGAGTTTAGAGAAACTTTCGGCGCATGGTGTAGTAAATGAAAATGAAGAAGTAAAAGTGTCAGAAGAATATTTGACGCGACTGAAAATAAAGGCACCGGGAATTTATCAAAATACTGGCAATCTATCGGGTGGCAACCAACAGAAAGTTATGCTTGCCAGATGGATTTATGCTAATCCAGATGTACTTATCCTTGATGAACCAACAAGGGGGATCGATGTTGGAGCAAAATATGAAATTTATTGTATTATTAATGATTTGGCAGCACAAGGAAAGTCGGTGATTGTTATATCCTCTGAGTTGCCAGAAGTACTAGGTATCAGTGATCGGATTTATGTAATGAATGAAGGTCGTTTTGTAGGCGAGCTTGCAAAAGCTGACGCATCTCAAGAAAGCATTATGAAGTGCATTATGCAAAGTAATAACTAGGGGGAATGATAACATGTTAAGCAAAGGTACCGTTGGAATTCATCATCAAACTACCGATACCAATCCTTGTAGTAGTGTATTTAAGAAAAACATCATTCAAATGGCAATACGAAAATATGCGATGTTTATTGCCCTTATTGTTATTGCATTGTTATTTCAGGGGCTTACACAAGGAATTTTACTTGCACCAATGAATGTATCCAAACTTATCATGCAAAATAGTTATATTTTGATTCTGGCAATAGGAATGTTACCCTGTATTTTAACTGGGGATATTGATCTGTCTGTTGGCTCGGTCATTGCCGTAGTTGGCGCTATTGCGGGGGCAATGCTCATTTCCATGAATATGTCAGTTGGATTAACCATTGTTGTTTGTTTGGTTGTGGGGCTTTTAATTGGGGCTTGGCAAGGCTTTTGGGTTGCTTTTGCTAAGGTTCCATCCTTTATTGTAACTTTGGCAGGGATGCTTCTTTTTCGTGGAGCAACGATGGTTATTCTTGATGGAAATACATTGTCACCATTCCCAGACTCTTATCAGTTTGTAGCGCAAAAATTTTTATCTGATATTCCCTTGATTGGTAATATTCCCTATAGTACGATACTCGTCGGAATTATAGTCGCGATTTGCTATGTAATATCGGAGATAGATGCGCGCAAACAAAATATTCAATATAAAGTCAAAGTTAGCAGCAAAAGAATTTTTATAGCAAAATTAGGTTTCGTTTCGTTTATTTGTTTATATGCAGCTTATTGGTTGAATGAATTTAAAGGTATGCCAATTATCCTACTATTACTTGCTGCCTTAATTATTACATATTCTTTTGTAACACATAAAACTGTGATTGGACGTCATATTTATGCATTGGGTGGCAACGAACGTGCAACGCAATTGTCAGGAGTAAAAACAAAGTGGGTAAGATTTCTAGTTTTTGTCAATATGGGGCTGCTTGCGGCAATTGCTGGACTGGTTTTTTCCGCGCGTCTTAATTGTGCAGGGCCTACTGCTGGTAATGGTTTTGAACTTGACGCAATTGCAGCTTGTTATATCGGTGGTGCATCGGCAACAGGCGGGATCGGAACGATTGTAGGAGCAATTGTTGGTGGTCTTGTTATGGGGGTTTTGAATAATGGTATGTCCATTATGGGGATTGGTATCGATTGGCAGATGGGAATCAAAGGTCTTGTACTTTTGATCGCAGTGGGTTTTGACATTTACAACCAAACAAAGAAATGATAGGATGATATCAATTAATGGAGATGTTGTGAAAAGTGATTTTAGTACAGATTAAGGATAAATAAAAATGACAATAACAATTAAAAAAATAGCAGAAATTTGTGGTGTTTCAAGGGGAACCGTTGATCGAGTACTCAATGATCGTGGCAAAGTAAAAGCACAAACAGAAGAATTAGTCAAAAAAGTAGCCAGTGAACTTGGTTATAAACCAAATCCAGCTGGACGAGCGCTTTCGGCGAAACGAAAAAATCTTGTGGTTGGTGTTTTGCTTGTAGCGGAAGGAAATCCATTTTTTGATGATGTTATTCGTGGAATCCGCGCAGCAGAAAAAGAGTATAGCGTTTACGGTATGAACATCCAGTTAAAGAGCATGAAAGGCTATGATGTTGAAAAACAATGTAAAATCATTGACGCAATGAAAGGTGAAATCAATGCGTTGATCTTAAATCCTATCAGTGATGAAAGGATTAAAACTAAGATTGATGAACTCGTAGAATCTGGCATTTTTGTCGTAACTTTAAATAATGACATAGAAAATAGTCGCCGTGCTTGTTATGTTGGAAGTAATTACTTCAATGGAGGTGAAACGGCCTGTGGAATTATGGGATTGTTGACAAGAGGTCAAGCAGAAATTGGCATTGTTACGGGTTCGTTCAAAGCGTTGGGACATCAACAACGAGTAGAAGGCTTTAAGCATGTGATGAAGCATAAATATCCAGAAATACATATTGTGGATTATGTAGAAAATGATGATGATGATATTTTGGCATTTGAGATAACGAAAGAAATGTTAGTGAAACATCCTAAAATTAATGCAATTTTTATTGTTGCTGGTGGAGTTTATGGTGTTTGCAGGGCTGTATTATCGCTAGGTCTGCAAGGTAAATTAACCATTATTTCTTTTGATAGTGTAGCTACCACAGTAGAAATGCTAAAGAAGCAGATCATTCAAGCAACGATTTATCAACATCCTTATACCCAAGGACACAAATCAGTTGATATCGTGTTTAATTATTTAGTGAATGGTTTACAGCCGAAAAAAACACAGCATATTTTAAAAAATGAAATCAAAATATTAGAAAATATTAATTAAAAGTTTATATTCTGTTTTAATTTAACTTATTTTGAAATGGAGCTGGTGGAAAATGAACTATTTAATCGGGATTGACATAGGTACCTCTGCGACTAAAACAGTACTTTTTGATCAATCGTGTAATGTAATCGCATCATCATTGCGGGATTATCCGCTATATCAGCCGCAAAATGGCTGGGCAGAACAAGATCCAGCGGATTGGTATGAAGCAACAATTAGTACACTGCAAGAGGTGTTACAAAAGGCAGGTGTATGTGGTGCGGATGTCAAAGGCATTGGTCTTTCTGGCCAAATGCATGGACTCGTTATGCTTGATGAGAATAACGCGGTCATTCGCCCATCGATTATTTGGTGCGATCAGCGAACGGCTGCTGAGTGTGTTGAAATTACAGAAAAAGTTGGCGAAAAAAGGTTAATAGAAATTACAGCAAATCCAGCATTGACTGGGTTTACGGCAGCTAAGATTCTGTGGGTGCGCAATCATGAGCCAGAAAATTATGCAAAATGCAGACATATTCTTTTACCGAAGGATTATATTCGTTTTAAATTAACCGGTCAATATGCAACGGAAGTTTCGGATGCGAGTGGGATGCAGTTACTTGATATTCCAAAGCGTTGCTGGTCAGATGAAGTTCTCGAAAAACTGGCAATCGATAAATGTTTGTTGGCTAAAGTTTATGAATCGCCAGAGGTTACGGGTTCGATTACAAAGGAAATTGCCGATAAAACGGGCCTTTCGACTGCGACTGTTGTGGTTGGTGGAGCTGGTGATAATGCAGCGGCGGCGATTGGTACGGGTATTGTTAAAGATGGTCGTGCATTTACAACGATTGGTACGAGTGGGGTTGTATTTGCACATAGCAGCCAGGTGAAAATTGATCCCAAGGGGCGGGTGCATACGTTTTGTTGTGCGGTTCCAGGCTGCTGGCATGTGATGGGCGTTACGCAAGCTGCAGGGCTGTCACTGAAATGGTTCCGTGATAACTTTTGTAGTGACTATAAAGAACAGGCTGCAATAAAAGGAGTCGATCCATACGATCTAATGAATGCGGCTGTACAAAAGGTACCAATCGGAAGTAACCGTCTCATGTATTTGCCGTATCTTATGGGAGAACGGACGCCTCATTTAAATCCAGAATGTCGTGGTGTATTTTTTGGTCTTTCTGCAATGCATACCAAGGAAGATCTCATGCGCGCTGTAATGGAAGGCGTATCTTATTCGCTTAAAGACTGCAATGATATTCTTATCGAAATGGAAATTCAAGTAAATGAAATGATGGCCTGTGGTGGTGGTGGCAAGAGCCCGATCTGGCGGCAGATGCTCGCGGATATGTACGGTTGTGAAGTTAAGACTGTAGCCGCTGAGGAAGGCCCCGCACTTGGGGTAGCAATTCTTGCCGGGGTTGGTGCAGGACTATTTTCCAGTGTTGAAGAAGCATGTGAACGTTTTGTTTGTACTAAAGACTATTGCCAACAGATTCCGCAAAACCGCGCTTATTATGAAAAAGGTCAAAAATTATATCAGTCGATTTATCAAAGTTTAAAAGAGCAGTATCATCAATTGGCTCAATTATAAAAAAACAAAAATGCGGCTAACTTTCAAACGGAGTTAGTAGCATTTTTGTTTTTTCTAAGCAAGCCCTAAAATTCTCGCGGTGAAGGCAAGTGTTATAAAAAACGCAAGCGAAAAAAAGTTATCAAGATAAACGTCGAGCACCTTTCGGTAAAGCCCCTAAAATAGCTAAACGCGCCTTGCTGGATAAATGATATAGGCATGGATTCAGGAAAAAAGTCAGCATAAATAAAAATCCGTGGTCTTTTTATTTATGTGTTATTGTCTGCTTGGCACACCGCCGAATTGGAGGAACTGTAAAGCGATTAATGAAGATATACTGCAGCGGGTATTTTTACGCCTCCTGAAGCTTAATCAAGGGATAAAGGTTACAGTTGTAACGTGCGTATTGCTCCGTTATAATTGCTTTGAGGTGGTAACATGAAGGAGTATATTAGCACAATTTCTAGTATGCCGCTTTTCGCGGGCATCAAAGAAGAAGATTTTGAGGTTATGTTGGATTGCATTGGTAGTTATGTGAAAACGTACAATAAGGGCGAGTTCATATCGCTTTCCGGTGAGCCCATGAAATGCGTCGGCATTGTTTTAGACGGTATGGTGCATATGATCAAAGAAGATTTATGGGGAAATAAGAGCATACTTGTATTTATAAGAAAGACAGAATTATTCGGTGAAACGTTTGCCTGCGGCAGCAGAATTCTCTCTACTGTAACTTTTTTTGCTGCGGCGAACGCAAAAATCTTATTTTTGCCGTTTGATCAGGTTATGCACTCCTGTACCAAGGCTTGCATATTTCATCAGCGCCTGATTGAGAATATGATCAGGCTGATTGCGAATAAAAATGCACAGTTGATGGCAAAGCTCGAAGTAATATCAAAGAAAACACTGCGCGAAAAAATTATGACTTTTTTGTCTTTGCAGGCACAATTAAGCAATTGCAAATATTTTGAGCTTCCTATTGGACGGCTTGAGATGGCTGATTATTTATGTGCCGATAGAAGTGCACTTACCCGTGAGTTATGTAAGATGAAGCAGATTGGTTTAATTGACTTTGGAAAAAATACATTTCGCCTGCTAAAATAAAGGCATAGATTAAGGTTAATGTATTCTTTGTAAGAAAGGATGATTTGCGGAAGTGAGTGCTGCAAAACTACGCCGTGCTCCGGGACAATCGTTTTCAAAGGTAAGCCTGTAAGTGTGTGCAGGGGTTATTTTTCCGCCGCTGTTGCCGATGCAAAAACATTTTCATAGTATTGTTTTGCTGACCCTAGAAGGGCCTCAGGCCGGTAATTGTTATCAATGGGAGGCTCCGCTCCGACATATTGAACAAATTCATAACGGAACGGAGCGAAGCTTCTGTGAGAAATAATGGACTCATTATGGTTTCCTTCTCGCTATTTGAAACTGTATGTACTCCAGTTTGTATAACTAAATCATAATTCGGTACACAGACAAATAAATGTTGCGTGTGCAACATAAAAAATGTTTTTCTTATATCATAGTTAGAAGTAGGTCGTATCAATATTGAAATAAGACAGCACCCCTCGTGCGGCCGAACAGCGTTTTTTGCAGTATGGGTAGGACCGTACGCTGTAATTCACGAACGATGTTAGAGAACCCGGAAGGTGATGAGAAATTGAAGGAAATCTATGAAGTCAGTGCTTACGAAACTACGGCCGCGACTTTCTTCACAACTCTGATTGAACACAAAACCAGTCTTGTTTTGGATGTACGGCTGAAAAACGAATCTCAGCTCTGCGGTTTTACCAAAAAAAGAGATCTGGAATATTTAATTTCGCAAATTACGCAAGCCAAATATATTCATGATCTTGAGTTTGCGCCGACGCCCGAGCTGCTTGAACGCTATATAGGGCACTGGCTCGATTGGGAGCAGTATGCAGTCGCCTATCAGGCGTTGCTGGAACAGAGAAATGCATTGTTAAATTTCAAGCGTGCTTATCTTCCCTACGACAGCATCTGCCTGCTTGGAACGGCAACACGGAAACGACGCTCGCACAGTTCTGTTTTGTTTTCGTTATTGCAGGGCAGCCAATGTCTTTGATGAATATAAAATCAAATATTTAGGGCAAGTAAAATTATCGAAGATGCTGTGTCCTTTTTGCTTGAATCAAAGAAATTTTTTTCTGCATTTATGAAAGATTCAGAACGGAAGATTTATCGTTATATCCTCTATTAAAGTGAGTTTACATTGACTTAATTAACTGGAAGGGGCAGTAATAGCATGGGAAGAAAACCTAGGATAAAATTAACCCTAATAGAGAAAAAAGAGAGTGGAGTATGTCATTATAATCACAAAATTGGCGATACGTTTAATTTTGATACAGAAAGAGGTGCTATGTGTCCAATGGCTTTGCATGTAGCATTTCCGTATATCGATATTTTAAGATATGGCGGCAGTATTCCAGGTGAAGAAGGCGATACAGGTGTGTTTTGTTGTCCGGACCCAAAGGTTATAAACATATTTAAAATAGAAAAAATAAGTGATTGATTAGCAATCCCAAAAAATAAGTCCGTAGCACGCAAAAAAGGTGATACGGACTTATTTCAATATTTTTTCATTATGGTAGCAGCATATAAAGTGATGTGAGTAAAAGGGTCCGATTCGCTTGATTTTTACAATATATAAGTTGGGTTTTCTTTATCGAGAAGGAATTTATGCATTTTGTCGACATCCGCTCTATGCTAATTTTATTCTTGTTTTAGTTCCTGGATTTTGTTTGCGATTCATTCTTGGATTATCCTTACAACGTCGGTTTTTATGTGTTTTCTTTCAAACAGTTTAGTGAACTTGAAACGGCAATTATCAATCATCCTCGGGTTGCTATGAACGTCATTCAGGTTAGAGCAAAAAACTGTGTTCATTCAGAAAAAGGTGAAATCACTTGCGTTTTCCGACAGTTACGCAAAAATAACCAAGGCAGTAAAGAGCTTGACTCGTCGTCATGGTAGAGAAAGCTGCCGTGGGCTAGACCTTGACATTACTAGGCAGGATATTGCTAATTTAGCGAGAACCACTAGGGAGACTGTAAGTCGCGTGTTCAGTGTTATGAAAAAAAGGCAAAGTGCTAGGAGGAGATAAACGGCGGATTATTATCCTTGATATAAATGGGCTACGACGGTATTATGAGAACCCAGTGTTTAATAAAGTTAATTTGGAAATGTAATAGGACCTTTGTGTTTAAAGGGAAAGTTATTGGTGAATAACAGTTTTAAGTTGCTTCGAAATCAATAGAGACATTGGTGATGATTATGAATAAAAGTATAAGCGAGGCACTTGCACCTCTTGAAGTATTCCGGCAAGTAACCCCCAATTCTATTACAGCTTTGTCATCCTGTGGAACGATGCGTTGCCTATCTAAGGGGGAACATTTATTTCTTGATAAAGAACCAGTGGAGATGGTTTATATTGTTGTAAGCGGTCTTGTTTCACTCTATAAAGTCAACTCTCATGGGGAGAAAAAAGTCATTTTTATTTTAGACCAAGGAAAGCTTATAAATGAGGTGATTTTGCAGGGTCTCCCCGCTTCAATCAATTGCGAAGCATTTGATGACGCACAAATTGTCTGTTTTGATAAAACAGACTTTCTGCGCGTTATGGAGAATGATTTTGCACTTACCAAAATCGTTTTAGATTCCCTCTCCATAAAAGTGAGACAGCTTTATCGGCAACTAAAAAATACCTCCAATTCTGTGCGTGGAGATAAGCGAGTTGCTGCCAAACTATGGAAACTATCCAGCGATTACGGAGTTCTTTGCGATGATGGAACTAAAATCAATTTGGATTTAAGTATTACCTATCTTGCAGACATGTTGGGTTCTAAACGCGAGACTGTTTCGCGTCAGTTAAAAGATTTGGTTAGACGAGGATTGATTAGGATGCATGACGGCAAAATTACGATAAAAGACCGCGATGAATTATCAAAATATTTTAAGCTGCCGTGAGTGCTATCACGGCAGTTTTTTTTATCTTGTTATATAATTTATATAATAAGATTGTTAAATTTTGAACAAGGAGAATTTTCTTATGTATATGGGAAAAAAGGATGTTTCTATAACATCACTCTTGTCACGTTAGAGAATATAGTTGATGCAATTTCTTTCATTGACATTCCAAAACTACGTCACATCAAAAGAGAAAGAGGTGTAAACATGGGCTATTGTCTAGATAAGTATGGATTCAATCAGGTATTAAATGAATGGTCAAAAGAATATATCGTTTATGCTCCCAAGATTTTTAAGGATGGGGGAAGTTTCTCAGATACTGATCGTATCAGTTATGGAGAAATTCATACAGTTGAAGAAATTATTTTTGATCGTAAATCAGATTATTCATTTAAGGAGATATTGCTGCCTCTGTCGCAGACTTTATTCTTTTTTACCGAAGACATGGTAAAAGAAGCTGAGCTTCCCCCAAAAGGGACAATTATCTTATTACGCAGCTGCGATATTCATGCGGTGAAACGGCTGGATGCAATTTATCTTGAAAACGGCTGTGAAGATTACTATTATAAACGTCTGCGGGATAAAGTAAAGTTTATCTTAATTGGCTGTCAGAATTCATTTGAAAACTGTTTTTGCGTCGATATGGGAACTAACCGTACCGATAATTATGATGCTTACATTGAAATTAAGAACGGCGAGATATATGTGGATAATCATAATGATGCGTGGAAAGCGCTTTTTACTGCTTGTAGCATTAGAACACCTGATGTAGTTCCATCATATGTAACTGAAAATAAGACGCATGTTCATATACCAGATGGAATTACGCCGGATATTGCGAACTCGAAAATATGGGATGAGTATGACAGTCGCTGTATTAACTGCGGACGCTGCAATTTTGTCTGCCCCACCTGTACCTGCTTCACTATGCAGGATATATTCTATACAGATAACGGAAAAGTTGGAGAACGCCGCCGGGTATTGGCATCTTGTATGGTGGATGGCTTTACTGATGTTGCAGGCGGTGGTTGCTACCGCAAAAAAAATGGACAGCGAATGCGTTTTAAAGTACTGCATAAAGTGTATGATTACAAAAAACGAAACGGGTATCATATGTGCGTTGGATGCGGACGCTGCGACGATATCTGCCCTGAGTATATATCTTTTTCTAATTCCATAAATAAACTAGATGCAGCAATTAAGGAGGTGTCTGGCAATGCAGTCAAATGAGTACCTACCCTTCTTGTCTGAAATTAAGGATGTCATTAAACATACGGACCTTGAATATACCTTTCGTCTTACTTATAAGGGGAATGTGAAACCCGGACAGTTTTTTGAAGTATCAATCCCAAAGTATGGTGAAGCTCCTATATCTGTAAGCGGTATCGGCAATGGCACAGTGGATTTGACCATCCGCCGCGTTGGTAAAGTTACCAATGAAATTTTTGAGCGTTACGTTGGTGATAAACTATTTATGCGCGGCCCTTACGGCAATGGCTTTGACATAGGCAACTACAAAGAAAAAGAACTTGTTGTGATTGCCGGAGGAACCGGTCTTTCCCCGGTAAAGGGTATAGTCGATTATTTTTGTAGCCAAATCGAAGAAACAAAAGGCATGACGCTGATTGCAGGGTTTAAGACACCAAAGGATATTTTGTTTCGTGAAGATTTTGGCCGCTGGAAGCAAAAGATGGATGTCATTTTGACTGTAGACAGTGCGGAAAACGATACTACCTGCAAAATTGGGTTGGTCACTCAATATATTCCGCGGTTGAATTTTAAAAATGTCAACGAAGCGACTGCAATTGTCGTTGGGCCTCCAATGATGATGAAGTTTACCACACAAGGGCTTTTAGAAAGAGGATTCCACGAGAAAAATATTTGGATTTCCTATGAACGAAAAATGTGCTGCGGCATAGGAAAGTGCGGCCATTGTAAAATTAATGACACCTATATTTGTCTGGACGGACCTGTATTCAATTTTGTAAAAGGCCGTCAATTGCTTGATTAGAAGGGATGGTATCAAATGGACGTTAATACCCAAAAACTAAGAAAGAATGCATTTCGTGTGACAAAACATAGAGGTTTTACTGCTTCCCGTATTCGTGTTCCGGGTGGTTATTTGGAAGCAAAATACTTGGGGATGATTCAAAATATTGCAGAAACTTATGGCAACGGTATCGTCAATATTACAACCCGGCAGGGATTTGAAATTCCGGGTATTAAATTTGAAGATATGCCTAAGGTAAATGAGCTGATTCAACCGATTATTGAGGGATTGGATATTAATCAAGAAGTTTTGGGGCAAGGGTATACTTCTTCTGGTACAAGAAATGTTACAGCCTGTGTTGGAAACAATGTATGCCCTTACGCTTGTTATAACACCTCTGCATTTGCGATGAAGATTGAAAAGGCAATTTTTCCCAATGACCTACATTTTAAGGTGGCTCTTACTGGCTGTCCCAATGACTGCGCAAAAGTAAGAATGCATGATTTTGGTATTATGGGTATGACCTTGCCTCAATATGACAAGGAACGCTGTGTCAGTTGTGGTGCCTGTGTAAAAACCTGCACCAAAAAGTCAGTAAGCGCTTTGAAAACAGTAAACTTTAAGGTAGTACATGACGCCAGTAAGTGCATTGGTTGCGGTCAGTGTGTGTTGAATTGCCCAACTGGAGCTTGGACGCGCAGCCATGATAAATACTTCCGTTTAACTATTTTCGGCAGAACCGGTAAGAAAAATCCCCGTTTGGGCGAAGACTTTATAAAATGGGCGGATGAAGATAGCATTATCAAAATCATCTGCAATACCTACGACTATGTGAAAAATTATATAGATCCATTTGCGCCCGGGGGTAAAGAACATATCGGGTATATTGTAGATAGAACGGGTTTTGAAGAATTCAAAAAATGGGCTTTAAAAGATGTTCATTTACCGGCAATCGCGGAAATATGCACGCCTGTTTATTGGAAAGGTATTAAATATTAACATATATGACAGATTATGTAGAGGAAATATCAAGACATCTAGTTTAAAAATTTGGGATACACTTTGAAGCCACTATAAAGAAATATATACAAGAGCAAGAGAAACATGATCAGGCATTAGATAAATTAGGTGTTAGAGAATATGAAGACCCTTTTAAGGGTAAAAAGTAAAATAATACAAATATCCCTTGAGGGATAGCAAAGATGACAAAAACATAGTGGCGTGAACAAAGTGAAAGGCAGCACCTTTAGAGGCTGGCTAGTAATAGAGGCTTACAGACTCCGTGCAAACTACCCGTTGGACGGGTAGTTATGACTTAGGCAAGCCCTAAAATTCTCGCGGTGGAAGCAAGTGTTGCGCATAAAATAATACCGAGAATTGTTGGTAAGGCGAAAGCTACGGCGGTCCATTTTGCACTGCCACTTTCTTTGTAGGCGGAAAGAAGTGTTGTAGTGCAGGGCCAGTGAAGCAAGCAAAAGAGCATAGTGTTGATCGCGGTTAACCAGGTCCAACCGTTGGCGAGTAAAATATCTTTGAGTTCACTTAAGCTTTCTACGTCAGTCATTTGACCAGTGCAAAGATAGGTCATTAGGATAATTGGTACAACGATTTCATTGGCTGGTAGACCAAGAATAAAAGCAAGTAAGATGACACCATCTAAACCAAGATAATAAGCGAAGGGCTGCAATATTTGTGAGAAGTGTTGCAATAGAGTATACTCACCGACAACGATATTACCAAGCAGCCAAATAATTGCGCCAGCAGGGGCTGCCATGAGGATGGCACGTTTTAGAACGAAGAGAGTGCGGTCAATGATCGAGCGATAGATTACAGCACCAATTTGCGGTATGCGATAGGGGGGAAGTTCAAGAATATTAGTCGAAGGTTCTCCTTTTAAGATCGTGTGAGATAAAATCCAAGCACTGAAAAAGGTAAGAAAAATCCCGAGGAGAACAATGGTAGTGATCGTAAAGGCAGTAATAAAGGTCGATAATTCAGGCGCGAACATTCCCGCCACAAAGATGGTCGAAATCGCAATGAGTGTAGGAAACCGACCATTGCAAGGAACTAAATTATTGGTAACGAGCGCAATGAGGCGCTCACGGGGTGAGTCGATAATGCGACAGGCAACGATGCCCGCAGCATTACAACCAAAACCCATACACATGGTGAGAATCTGTTTACCGCAGGAGTGACATTTTTTAAAGGCATGGTCTAAGTTAAAAGCGATACGAGGTAAGTAGCCTAAGTCTTCTAGAAGGGTAAAAAGTGGGAAAAAAATAGCCATTGGTGGCAGCATGACGGAGACGACCCATGCAAGGGATCGATACATACCGAGTACAAGGATACCGTGCAGCCAATGTGGTGCATCTAGTTTGATAAATATTTCTGTTAGGTGGTCTTGTAAGTTAAATAATATGCTGGACAGTATTTGTGAAGGTAGATTTGCGCCTTCGATTGTGAGCCAAAAAATAAAGCAGAGTAATAATAGCATAGTGGGATAGCCAAACCAACGCGAGGTGAATAAATCATCAAGGCGATGCTCAAGTGTCTTTTTGAACGTTTCCGTTTTTCGAACCACATGTCTACTGATTTGTTCGGCATGTTGATAAAAAGCGATAACGGTTTTATCTTCAGCATTATCGATAGGTTCATCAGGTGATTGGTCAATTTTCACTTTATGAGGAAGAATCAATAGCTCGTTATTGGCGACTTCAAATAGCGTTTCTTTTAATTCATCAAGCCCTTCACCTGTACGTGCTGTTGTGCCGACGACAGGAACGCCGAGTTCTTTGCTTAGTCGTTTGAGGTCGACCTCGATGCCTTTTCGCTTGGCTTCATCAAGAAGATTGACGCAGACGACAACTTTGGAAGTAATGTTCATAATTTGCAAGGCTAAGTTGAGATTGCGTTCGAGGCAAGAGGCGTCAATTACGATAAGTGTTGCATCTGGTTGTGCTTCGCAAATAAAATCACGGGCAATTTCCTCTTCTACACTACGAGCCATGATGGAGTAAGTTCCTGGTAAATCTACGAGTAAGAATTCTTGGTCAAAATAGTTAAATGTGCCTTGAGCATTGTCTACGGTTTTTCCCGGCCAATTACCAGTGTGTTGTCTGAGTCCAGTTAGCTCATTAAAGATGGTGCTCTTGCCGACATTTGGGTTACCGGCGAGTGCAATGATAAATTGCTGTGGAGTAGCATTAATATGAAAACGGTTTTTTAATAATGCTAGATGTTTCATCCGGTCTTCAAGCATGTTACTTCCTCCTAGATGATAGGAAAAGATTCATTTTCCTTACAGTTTTACTTTAATAAAATCTGCATCTTCATTACGGAGGGCAATAGTAGTACCCCGAACGTGATAAGCGATTGGGTTTCCCGAAGGACTGCGCCTAACGCACTCGACTAAGGTTCCAGGAACAATACCTAAATCTAAAATGCGTCTTTTGAGTAAGCCGGTAAGTTCTATCGTGTTAATATGGCAGGTTTGCCCAATATTCAGTTGCGTTAGGGTTGGCAGTGGTATCGTGTTTGCGTTTGTATTCATAAAATTAACCTCCAAAGTAAGAGTTAGTGTAAGGTAAGGCTATTACCCGAAGCTAACTTTTTTGTTATTTATGGTAGCTTATGAATAAAAAACACAATTTGTTACATGAAAAATATGAAAAACCATTTCCTGAAGAAATGGTTTCAGCTTGTAGACAAACTATGGACAGATAGGTCGCGGGTCGGCGATAAGCACCCATCTGCGTCGTTACAGTAAGGTGCTGCTCGTCGACGTACAAGAGTACGACTCCTTCACATCCCCTTACTGCGCCTAGCATCTGGGCACTTCTCACCAACCGGCAACGTATCTTCGTACTAGTTTATAAGTGGAGCGGATTTAGCTATTTTCAAATCTATCGACATAAATATTTTATTTTGTCGACAGTCTGAAACCATTTCCTGAAGAAATGGTTCTTTAGCTGTAGTTATGCACTTTGTTATACACATTATCCACAGTTATGGTATCTGCTTATTATTTACAGAAAAAGCATAGAAATATCTGAAAGCCGTAAAGAAAAGCTAAAACAAAAAGGATACAAGTATAGCCGTGTAGAATCTATTCGATTAATACAAATAGGATTATTTAAAAACGATTGGTGGTTTGGATATGGTAAGTAAAGAAACAGTTCTTGTCATCGATGATAGCCCTTTAATTTGTAAAATTGTTGAAGATATCCTGAGAACGGATTCTTTAGATATTGTAAAAGCAAATACAGGTGAAGAAGGGCTAAATTTAGCAATGGAATTAGTGCCAAATTTAATTCTACTCGATCTTGTTTTACCGAAGACGGATGGCTTTGCCATATGCAAACAATTGAAAAACACACCAAGCACAGCCAATATTCCTATTATGTTTATCACAGCAAAACAAGATAGCGAAATTATTATACAATGCTTTGAATATGGTGGGGTAGATTATATTGCGAAACCGTTTGTGCCAATGGAATTAAAGGCGCGCGTTATGGTGCATTTAGAAAATCAAAGGGCGAAAAATGAGCTAAATGTAATTATTAAAGAAATGACTAAAATGGTAAATCACGATTATTTAACTAAGATTTATAGTCGACGGTACTTTACCAATAAATTAAAAATGCAATTGGATACGAGTCAAGAGGATATGGTGATTGCCTTAGGCGATATTGATAACTTCAAAAAAGTCAATGATACCTATGGACATTCGGTTGGAGATCAAGTATTAAATGTTGTTGCTGGTATTATGAATGGTGTTTGTCGTGAAAATGATATCGTTGCAAGATGGGGCGGTGAAGAATTTATTATATTTTTCCCAAACGTTACGGTAGACACAGCGAAGATTTTTATTGAAACAATTCGTGAAAAAATTGCACAGCATAAAATACACTGTAAACAAGGCTTCTTTAGTGTGACAATTACCTTTGGATTGGTGCAAATTTCACCTAACTTAACAATGGAAAAGAATATTTCTTTTGCCGATAGTGCATTATATCAGGGAAAAGAAAGTGGAAAGAATTGCTGCATTGTTTATGATGGTATTAGCTCAGAGTAGTTTTTCAAGTAATTCATATGTAAGATTAAAAGAAAGTTTGAGCAGATATGTTCGTTATAACATGATCTGCTCAAACTTTCTTTTAATAAAAACATTTTACATTTGCAAAACGCCAATTTAAATTGTATTACTATAACTATATATCATAGTAAAATATTTAAAAAATCATATCATTTATTATTTTCTTTTCTTTTCGTACAATAATAATTCTCCACTTTCGAAAATCTAATCAGATAGTTATGGAAGGGTATTTCCCGCAGCTTTATATATTTCATACCACTCCGGTCTTGTGAGCTGTATTAAGGAAGCCTTGCAAATATCTTTCAAGCGATCCGCATTGGTTGTCCCGACGATTGGCTGCATCTTAGCGGGATGCCTTAAAATCCAAGCAATGACAATTGCTGTATTAGGTACGCCTTTAGCTTCTGCTATTTCATTTATTTTTTTGTTAAGTTCAGAGAATTTATCATTATTTAAGAATACACCTTCGAAAAAACCAAACTGGAAAGGAGACCAAGCCTGAATAGTAATATCTTTTAGGCGGCAATAGTCTAATATACTACCGTCTCGGTCTACGGAACGATCGATTTCCATATTAACGTTGATGCCTGAATCTATCATTCCTGTATTCGTAATGCTGAATTGTAGTTGATTGACGATCAATTTTTGATCTAAGTACTTGCTGAGTAATTCAATTTGCATTGGATTATGGTTGCTTACTCCAAAATAATGAACCTTACCGCTGCGATGTAGTATTGTAAAGGCTTCAGCGACCTCTTCGGGTACTACAAGAGCATCAGGACGATGCAGCAACAACACGTCAATATAGTCAGTTTTTAACCGTTTTAGACTGCCATTAACAGTCTCCAAAATATGCTCTTTAGAAGAGTCATAATAATATCCCGGACGTATTCCGCATTTTGTTTGAATGATTAGTTTTTCCCGAATACTAGGTCTCATATCAATCGCTTGGGCAAAGGCTTCCTCAGCTTTGCCGCCGCTATAAATATCAGAATGATCGAAAAAATTAATTCCCTCTTCCAAAGCTGTATTGATAAGTATAGAAGCATCCTTATTTGAGAGCTCCGTAAGTCTGTAACAACCAAGCGAAATCTCTGGGACGCTAATTTCACCATTAGCAATGTTAATTTTTTTCATCATAACCTCCAGTTCGCCGCTACCGCTTGCGACACAAATAGTAATAAAAATGGTGTACGGTTTTTTCCACCACTTTGTTATAATTATATAGAGAAGAGGATACGCTACAAAGCACAGTGAGATCAGTTGTAACGTATCTTCTTCTCAGCTCAAAACAGTATCAAGACTTTTCTCATCGCCACAATTATTATTTCACAAGGGATTCCCACTTTGCTAAAAAATAGATTTTCAATTTATAATAATTCCATTCTTTGATTTAAACATACCAATTGCTAATTGTTTTTAAAATTTCATGTTTTTTCATTTTTAAGCGATCAAATCATTATATTGGTTAGTTAATCTTTCTAAAATAGCACACGCTCGTGTAATGTCTTCATATTTTATGTTGTTTACAAAAACACATTTTCCGATAGTCGAAGGTAGTGGAACTCTCTGCAAGCCATCACGATGATGCGTTCGTTCTATTAAGCTATCCCATAGTAAATCTGGTTTAAGTGCTCTGTGATAATATGGAAGATTTAGTTTCACCATCAAATTTAGCACTCGTTTACATTCAGAATGTGATAAAATCGAAAGCACATTAGCCAGAACAACCGAAAATGCTATATCAATTGCTACAGCTTCACCGTGAAGTAAATTATCAACATCCTGCATTTCAAGGAGTGTACTAAATGTATGACCAAAATCTACACAACGTTCCAGATTATCCTCATATAAATTAGGTTGTAGTTCTTCTAACATTCCCTCAATAGAATGATTTAATATTTCTGAGCCATTATTCTCCTGAAATTTAGATTCAATGCATTCAACTCCGCCTCTCTCAAGGCATTCAAAAAGATTAATATCTTTAATCACTGCTAACTTTACAATTTCACCTACACCATTTAAAATGTGACGCTTGGATAATGTCTTCAAAAATGTATTATCCAAAATAACAGCTTTAGGTGGTTCAAAGCTGCCCATTCGATTCTTATTTCCGTTGAAATTTACCCCTGTTTTTATTCCCACTGCTGCATCGACATATCCCATAAGAGTTGTAGGAATTTTAATATGTGGAACACCTCTTCTATAACTACTTGCGACAAAGCCAACGATATCAGTGACGACACCCCCACCGATTGCAATAATAGGTTCTCCACGACGATCAATGGGAAATTGATCTAATTCTTTAAATAATTTAATATAATTGCCTACTGTTTTATTTATTTCTCCGCTTTGAATTGTTACAATTTTGCTTAATATTTGATTTTCATTAAAATATTTCTCAATATCCTCGCAATATAATTTATAAATGAAATCATCAATAACAACAAAACGTCGACTACCTTTTTTTCTACCTCCAGTTAATATGACTTCATTATTTGTATCAAAAATATTCTCACTTGATATAATGTCGTAATTTATTTCTTTTTGATATATAACATTCCAGCTACTCTTATTTACATTCAGCATATAGATCCTACCTTTCGATCTTTGAAATTTCAAACCTATTTCTATATATTACCTAAAACTAACGAGTAATAAATGCTTTACTTTCGGCTTGATATAATAGGTCAAGCTTTGTTAAGCGCTTGTACTATAGTTTAGTTTAAGAATTGAACCCATCATCCAATAAATTTCTTAATTTTTTACCAATGAAAGATGATTCTACGGCAAAAAGCATTTAGCCATTACATTTCGTACTGCATAAAATGGACAAAAACGTACTTTTTCCCAGATTCAAGTTGACATTTTATTATGACTATTTACCATCATAATAAGATAAACTTCTCTCTATGAAAGATTGTTCTGATGAGGACACTGTGATGACTTGTCAGGATGAGACAGTGTCTTTTATTATTCTTAGAACAAGTCGAAAAATAAATTCCATCACCACCTTTTTAATATTACATGCCAACAGTTATCTTAGCCGTAAAGAAAGTATTCGCTATAATAATTACTAAGCACCACCCCCTTAATGTGAGATTTTATTCTACTAGAAGAAATCAACTATATAAAAATTCGGTTTTTGTAGCTATCTTATCTTTCCAAATAGTAGCTGTTATGTTAGAATAACAGCTAGGCAGACTTCTCCCTGTGAGAGTTTGTTCTGATTAGGACACTGTGCTAACTTGTCAGGGTGAGGCAGTGTCCTTTGTTATTTTTGTGATATAAACTTCATTCAACAAATACAATTTTTTTCCTGCCCTTTGAGGGGAATTTTTTCTTTTTTTGTAATTTTTTGCAATTTACTGAATTTTGGCTCATTACTTAGTAACAAACACATTCGCTTTTTTGATAATTATACATTAATCAAAATTTAGTTAGAGAAAACGTGGGGCTAGGGTTGCAAGTTGCCCCTTTCTAATTATATGCATTATTTCAATACTCCGAGTTGTTCTTTCAGCCTGTTTTTCGGTTTGTATACTTTATATACAATTAGGAAATGTCGCATTAACGGTTGGTATGCTACCCCCATATAGGACTTTTATATTTCAGTGTCCTATATAGGGGTAGCATATCGTATCCCTAGTGACAGCTCTTTTTTTCTTTTACATTTTTTATTTATATATAACATGATTCGAAACAAAAAAACACAGGAAAATAGAAAAATCTTCCTGTGTTTTTTGTACCCTTGTATTATTTTTATGCTATTTTTAATCAGTGTATTTATACCACTTTTTATGGAAGTTATTATATCATTTAGATGTTTTGTTAGAAAAATATGTATTCAAGATAACCCTGTATTTAGTCGCCAATTGTAACGATATCGCCTTTGATTTCGATAGGTACATCCTCGACATTACCTTGCTGTGGCAATCCTTGCATTGTAGCAGTTGCTTTTTGCTCATCAGTAATAGGGAGCGCTGGCAACGGATCATTATTGGCTTTGATTGGTTCGGGAATTGTCGGGATTTGGGCTGTATTTTTAAATTTTATGTTTATGTCAAAAGGAACGTTTAATGCATTGGCAAGTGTAGTTAAATCAGTTTTAATCAGTTTTAAATTAGTTTCTGCTTTTTCAAGATTTGAATCGGAAAGTTTACTTGCTTCTACATCAGAACGGACTAGACTCGCTTGTTTTAATATAAAAGCTGCTTTAAGGTCAGTAAGGAAGGCAGCATAATTCGTAAGATTTTTTGCAAGCAACTCTTTATCGGCAGCATTTAGGTTCGACGGAGGCGCCATTTCTAAAATACGTTCTCTTGATTGTTCTAAACGACGATTATATGTATCAATAGATGCAGCTGCGATTCCCGGTGCAGGTATATGATTTTTTTCAAAATTGGTTGTTAATAATTTATATTCAGCACTGATTGCAGTATAGATTTTAATTTCTTGATTTAAATCTTTAGAAAATTGCAGGAAAGCCAATTGTTGAGGCGTATATTGCTCTACGTTTACCTCAATTGTATTTTCTTGTTGAGTAGTGGTGGTTTCGGCATTTTCGGCTTCTTCAGCTTTTTTATCTAAAGATTGTTTATATAAAAAAGCGGTAAAAATAGCAGTAAATAATAGAAATGTAACCAATACTGTTATAATAGTTCTTGGAATAAGTTCATAAGGCTTGTGTTTCCATAAAAGATATAAACCAATAGGGAAAAATAGGAATAACATCAACCAAATGAACCATGCTTTAGGTGGAGTAGGTCTTTTTCTTCTTACTTTTTTTGCCATTAAAAATCACCTTTCTAGTATAATACAATGATAGCTATATTAAACTGTAGATATAATCTGCATAATTTTTGTAGAATATAATACTATTTTACATTAAAATAGTGAATAAAGCTATCTTATCAGCAACTTTACAGTAGGTAAATAGTCTTAAAATAGCAGGGTTATTCTAATTTATATGGAAAAAGAATATAGTATCTAGAATTGATAGCAATAGAGCTGTTAAAAGATATGAGGTGAATTCTATGGTTTCGGAATGGGAATTATTATTACGATTGGTGTTAGCATGTGTTTTAGGTGGTTTAATTGGATATGAACGGCAATCGCGGCGAAAATCAGCAGGGCTTCGGACCAATATCTTAGTATGCTTAGGCTCATGTTTAATCATGGTACTATCAGAAAATATTTATCAGCAAGTGGAAGGATTGACCAATGCTGATCCAGCGCGACTTGCTGCGCAAGTTGTAAGTGGAATTGGGTTTTTAGGTGCTGGTACGATTATGAAAGAAGGGTTAACAGTAAAAGGCTTAACGACAGCGGCTTGTCTTTGGGTAGTTGCTGGGGTGGGGCTTGCTGTCGGGGATGGTTTTTATACAGGGGCATTATTTACTTCTTTTTTAGTCTTTGCCACATTAGGTACATTATCTCGGCTAGATGATTGGGTAACGCATGAAAAAAACATGATGATTTCGGTTGAATCGGATGATACACCAGGTCAGATCGGAGAGATCGGGAAATGTTTAGAATCGTTCCATATAAAGACTAAGGGCCTGCAAATTAAAGAAAATAACGAGGATACTGTTTTTATTGACATCTATACGTTAAATACTCATTGTGTGAAATCTTCTGATATTGCAGAGGCGTTAATGAAGCTCAAAGGTGTACATGGTGTTGAGATCAATTAAAGATACAGGTTTAACGTATAATCATGTGAAAAAAGGCCGTTGAAATGCATTTATGCGCTTCAACGGCCTGTGTTTTTAATTATAGATTTTTCATTTGTTCTAGTCGTTAAGTGAGGCTAGCAATTTATCTTCTATTAAGATATGGTCAACAAGCCATTCAGCTACAAAGTTTAAAATTTTTCTTACATATAAATTTTGATCATTATCAATTTGGGTTAAATCAATAGAGTTAATTTTGTCGATAAAATCAGCATGTAACGTTTTATGGAAGAAGAATTTTTTATATCTTTTTTCTAGCATATAGGCTTCTTCTGCAGCAAAATGCTCGATGGTATATTCACGCAAAGCGTCTATTACAGAGAGAATCTGATCATATTTATCCGTGATTAATACATCATTTAGTAATGCATACACCTCGTTCGTAAGACGAAATAATTCTTTATGCTGTTCGTCGATAGCAAGGATGCCAATTGCGTAGTTTTCTTTCCAATTTACCATAACCATTCTCCTCGTAATTTTTTGTTTTTTGCTAGCAAAATAATATCAATTCTTTATCTGTAAAATTGTAAACTAATTTGAATAATATAATGAAAAGAGTTATAAGTCAACTAAAATATTAAAGAATTCAAATAGATTGTTTTTTATATAGATTTGTTAAAAACAGCATAGAATGGCACAACGTCAATGGCATTTGCCGATTATTTTAGGTCAAGAAAGGGATCTCGCTAGCGAGATCCCTTTCTTTTATAGAAGATTTTTAAATTTCTACTTAGTCTTTAATTGGTTTTTTTAGAACAGCAAGGACAATCATACCGACAATGGAACCAATTGCTAGCGCTGTTAGATAACCCATTGGGTTACTGATTACTGGGACTACGAACAATCCACCATGTGGTGCGCGTAATGCACAGCTAAAGGCCATAGATAGAGCACCAGCTGTTGCTGAACCGATAATACAAGCCGGAATAACTCTAACTGGGTCAGCTGAAGCAAAAGGAATCGCACCTTCGGTAATGAAAGAAAGTCCCATGATGTAATTGGTTACACCAGATTTTCTTTCGCTTTCAGTGAAGCGGTTTTTAAAGAAAGTTGTGCAAAGCGCGATAGCAAGCGGTGGAACCATACCACCAGCCATAACTGCTGCCATGATCTCAGATTGACCAGTGGCCAGCGATGCTGTACCGAATACATAAGCAGCCTTATTTACTGGACCACCCATATCAACAGCCATCATACCGCCTAACAATATGCCGAGGAATATTTTACTACCAGACCCTAGCGAGTTTAAGCTAGCTGTCATCCAAGCATTGATTGCACCTACAGGAGGGTTAATAATTAGGATGATAATAGCGCCAATGAGAAGAATACCAAAGAAAGGATAGAGAAGCACTGGTTTTATGCCCTCTAAAGATTGAGGTAGACCAGAGAATACTTTTTTCAAACCGAGTACGATATAACCGGCAACAAAACCAGCGATTAACGCACCCAAGAAACCAGATCCGCCACTACTCGCGAGTGCACCACCGACAAAGCCGACAGCAAGTGCAGGGCGATCAGCAATACTCATGGCGATAAAACCAGCAAGTACAGGAAGCATGAATCCAAACGCTGTTCCACCAATCTTCATCAAGAAAGCCGCAGTTGGCGTATTAGAACCAAATTTTGAAGGATCAATTGTATAATCATCAAATAAGAAAGCAAGTGCAATTAAGATCCCGCCCCCAATAACAAATGGAAGCATATGAGAAACACCATTCATTAAATGTTTATACAATTGCCCACCGATACTTCCATTGGCATCATCTTCTGCTATAGATGCCTTTGAGTTACTATGATAAATAGGAACTTCAGACGTTGTAGCTCTTGTTAATAATTCTTTTGCTTTATGAATACCATCAGCGACTTTTGTTTGGATGACTGGTTTGCCGTTGAAGCGAGCCATTTCTACAGTTTTATCAGTAGCGACGATGATGCAGTCGGCTTTTTTTATTTCTTCGGCTGTCAATACATTCTTTGCACCGCCAGAGCCATTTGTTTCCACCTTAATGGAAATACCTAGTTCCTTCGCGGTTTGCTCCAATTTTTCTGCTGCCATAAAAGTATGAGCAATCCCTACTATACATGCAGTAACAGCGAGTACTTGATAATCGGATTTTTCTGCAGCAGCAGCTGGGGCTTGCGCTTCATCAGGAAACTTCTTCGATTCTGCATCATCAATTAATTTTAAGAATTCAGTAGTACTCTTTGCATTAATTAAACCGTTTTTAAAGTCACTATCCATCAGAATAGTAGCGAGACGACTCAGTACAGCAACATGTAAATCAGCGGAAGTATCAGGAGCAGCAATGAGAAAAAATAATTTTGCTGGTTGGCCATCTAAAGATTCATAATCAACACCATCTTTTACGACCATTGCAGCAAGTCCAGCAGATTTTACTGCGGCGCTTTTCGCATGAGGAATGGCAATGCTCTCGCCTATACCAGTCGTACTGCTTGCTTCGCGAGTTAGTACAGCTTTTTTGTACTCTTCTTTGTCTGAAATATTTCCAGTAGTTACCATGAGGTCGACTAACGTATCAATTGCATCAGATTTAGATGTTACTTTTGCATCTAAAGCAATCCCGCTAGCTTTTAATAAATCAGTAATACGCATAATAATCCCCCTTATCCCTTATAATAAAGCATTAAAAAGTTTTTCTACTTCGGCTTTTGTTGCTAGCTCTTCAGAGAAAGCACTAGCACTGCCAGTGGCTACGCCCATTTTGAAGGCTTTTTGTAAATTGCCACTTTCTAGATAGCCTGCCAAAAAGCCTGCTACCATAGAATCACCTGCACCAACAGAATTTATTACTGTACCTTTTGGAGCTTGGCTTTTATAAACATTTTTATTGCTAGTTAAGAGGATTGCTCCAGCACCAGCCATGGAGATTAGTACATTTTGTGCGCCAAGATCTTGAAGTTTTTTAGCATAGGTGATGATTTCATCATCGCTCTTTAAAGTAACACCAAACATTTCGCCTAATTCATGATTGTTAGGTTTGATCATGAATGGTTTATATTTTAAAACATTTAACAATAAAGAACAGGTTGCATCCACGATAATATGGATATCTTTATCCATTAAATGCGCCATGATTTTTTCATAAATGTCGCTTGGTAATGTATTTGGGATACTGCCAGCAAGTACGAGTGTATCACCAGCAACCAAGGTATTTAGTTGAGCAAATAATGCATCTAAAGCAGCTTTATCAATCAATGGACCTTGCCCGTTGATTTCGCTTTCTTCTTCCGCTTTTACTTTTACATTGATGCGAGAAAGGCCGTTCACAAGTTCGATAAAATTGCTTTCGCAGCCAAGGTCATTTAGACGTTTTTCTATTTCTTTACCAGTAAAGCCAGCGATAAACCCAAGAGCCTTACTATTGAATCCTAAGTTTTTTAAGACAATAGAAACGTTAATACCTTTGCCGCCACAGTAAAGTAATTCTGTGTTTGTACGATTCACCGTACCCGTTTTAAATGTATCTAATTTTACGATATAGTCTAAGGATGGGTTAAAGGTAACTGTATAAATCATAGTTTTATTCCACCTCTATAATAGTTGTATAGTCACGATATTTTTTATCATTTAACTGATTGGTAATGATCGTTGCACACGAGATATTGGCAAAAGTAATCGGTGAAATTTTATTGAATTTTGAGATGTCTGCGAGTACGTAAGCTTTTTTACACCGCGATAAAGCTTCAGCTTTTATAGAGCCTTCTGTTGAATCTGGGGTACTAAAGCCAGATTTTGTACTGACACCATTTACACCAAAGAACCCTTTTGTAAAATTGTAGCGGTTTAAGCAGTCCATCGCTTCGGTGCCAATCACAGCAGCTGTAGAGCTTTTGATTCTGCCACTTAAGATAAAAGTGGTGAAGCCGCGAGAAGCTAACTTACTAGCATGATGAATGCCGTTTGTAACATAAGTCGCATTTATTTCAGCAATTAGATCAATCATTAAGTCAGTCGTTGTGCCAGCATCAATATAAACAAAATCATTGCGTTCAATTAAGCTGGCAGCATATTTGGCAATAGCTAATTTATCTTCGGTATGAAGATCTTTTTTTGTTATAACATCTTCTTCACGGGTACTATAATTATTGTCGATCGATGTTGCCCCACCATACACCTTATATAGCTTGCCGTTATTGTGAAGTACAGTTAAATCACGTCTGACAGTCGATTCAGAAGAATTCAATAATTTTGTCAATTCAAGGACGGTTACAACTTTTTTTTCATCTAATATTTTCAATATTGTAGCATAACGTTCTTCTGTTAAAATATCAATCACGTCCTTTCATGATTAGAATATCATCACAAACAACCAAAGTCAATCATGAAAATCATCAAGAAAGTCATAAATAGTCACAAACAATCATAAATGCAATTTATTCCAGTGGTTTTTATTTAGAAATTATAATTAAAATTACAGTTTTGGATAAACAATATTATCTTTTTCGTGGAAATGCTTTATTATACAAAGAATAAAAAAATTAAAAAGATTTAGAATATTGGGCAATATTTTCTGGACAGTCAATTTGCTCATTCTTGCAGACTATGTGTATAATATAAGGGCAAAGAAAAATATTGGCTATTTTAATAGATAGCATTACGAATGGATTTAATTCATTTGGTTTAGATAAAAATTTTAAAATTAGAGATTGGAGTGTGAATCTATGGTAGATGATAAGCCTAAGTTTCAACCTAGTAATCCAAAACCAAAGAAAAAGAAAACATGGGAGTATATCAGAAAATATCTCTTTATGTTTATTGGCTCCATTATTACAGCAGTTGGGTTAGAGATGTTTTTAGTGCCTAATAATATTATTGATGGTGGCGTTGTCGGCGTTTCTATTATGGCAAGTTATTTGACAGGGCAGTCCATTGGCTTATTTATAGTACTATTGAATCTTCCTTTTTTGTATTTAGGTTATAAGCAGATTGGTAAAACGTTTGCGATATCGACAACGTTTGCAATTTGTTCCTTGGCATTTTGGACCGATCAATTTCATCCGGTAGAAGTTGTTACACATGATTTATTTCTGGCGACTATTTTTGGTGGAATCTTGGTTGGTCTTGGTGTTGGTTTGATTATTCGTAATGGTGGATCTCTAGATGGTACAGAGATTGTGGCAATTATTTTTGATAAACGCAGTGGCTTTTCTGTTGGTGAAATTGTGATGTTTATCAATTTATTTATTCTAAGTAGTGCAGGTTTAGTGTTTTCTTGGGATAAGGCCATGTACTCGCTCGTTGCTTATTTTATCATTTCCAAGATGATGGATACCGTAATTGCTGGTATTGATGAATCGAAAGCAATAATGATTGTCAGCAGTGAACCGGAAGAAATTGCTGATGCATTAATGGCAAGGCTTGGTCGTGGAGTGACAATTCTTCATGGTGAAGGTGGTTACTCAGGGGAATCAAAGAAAGTTTTATATTGCGTGATTACGCGTTTGGAAGTAGAGAAAATGAAAGCGATTGTTATGGAAAAAGACGATGCAGCATTCGTAACCATCAACGAGGTTCACGATATTATGGGTGGACGATTTAAAAAGAAAGCAATTCACTAATTGTGGATGAAATAAATAAAATAATCGGGTGGCTATCTTTATAAAAAAAGATAGCCACCCGATTATTTTTATTTAGAAAACTTCATTGCTGTACGTGTATAAATATTCAAATATAAGTCCACGGTTAACTGACATCCTACCAAAAAAATTTTTTTGATAAAAAATGTACCCTATGTTTTGCGTAGAATTCATTTAGGTTTATTGTCTGACATTTCTAGGAATTGTAAAAATAAATTTTTATATTTTTTGAACTAAAATTAACAATAAAGGGATAAGATATGTTCACAATCGCATTAGTACTATAATGCTAATTTTTTTACAATACTCTTATTAAATAAGTTTTACTACGTTTTTGGCCCAGCTCCATTTGACAACATCAGTAATTAAATATTTGCCAGCCAATTCAAACGATGCATTCATTTCTATTTTTTATTTTAGAGTAAATTTCTTGTCACTAACAAGATAATTTCCTTAATTACAAAAATATATTGTTGATTTAAAAGATTCAATTATAAAAATATAGATCGGTAGGTTTGCTCATAAATATGCACACTTATGAATATTTAAACTAAAAATTATTTTCTGTTAAGCTTGTACAGCAGGAAGAATTTTGCCATATAGAGTTAGATTTTTTGAACAGAAACATATTAATAAATGAGCTAAAATTCAAGAAGCATTACAGAAATTTACTTGGTTGACTAACTAACTATTTTAGTTATATTATGAAAGTAAATTTTTAGTATAATTTCGTAATGCTTTATATATGGCCATTGTATATAGTGGAAAATTAATATAAAACTATAATTTTAAAAGTCGATGAATTAGATTTCGAATTTAAATTGGTGTTAAGGGCTCTTGCTAGTCATATGAATAAATTGAAATAAGGAGTGGATTTTGTGAAAGATTTACGACTTGAGAAAATTAAACGAATTATCGAACAGAAAGTTATTGATACTCAGGAAGAATTGGCAGAAGCATTAAAACAAGAAGGTGTTGAAGTGACTCAAGCCACAGTGTCAAGAGACATTAGGAGATTAATGTTACTTAAACTGCCAATCGGCAATGGCCGGTATCGATATTCACTTCCGCTAGATCAAAATGCGGCTTATGCTGAAGCTCGGTTGAGAATTTTTCAGGATTCTATTGTAGATGTTGAGTTTAGTGGAAATATTGTTGTGATTAAAACATTACCGGGGACAGCTGAAGCAGTTGCCGGCTTCATTGATTATGTAAAATGGGCAGAGATAATTGGCACTATTGCAGGTGATAACACTATTTTTGTAGTAATTACATCAGCGGATGTAGTCAAGCAAGTTATTACTAAAATTAAAATGTTATTAGATAAGACGTCTTTGAGTGGCGATTCTTCTAGTGACAACTTAAAAGCAATTTCAATAATAGACGATATTGGAAATTATCGAGAAATTATAAGCGGCAATTAAAGAAAAACTAAGTATAAGAGCTCTATAACTCAATATTATAAAATTATGCAGACTGACATCATATTTCATATGGTGTCAGTTTTGGTTTAAATATCTATTTTCTAAATATATTAGTCGAATTAAGTCGAAATATAACAAACTGTTGTATTTGTTTATAAAAAATAAAAAAAATTTTAAAATGAATAAATATTTTTTTGTTTTGTAATATTTTGCAATAAAGTCAACAATTTAAAGTATTTATGATATTTGGGTTTTGTATAATATCTTTTAATCGTTAAATATTTATTCTTTTTTGAACCTAAATGATTAAAACATAAAAATATGATATTTGACAAAGATCAATAATTTTTTTATATTTATATTATAGTAACCACTCGGGGGGTTATTATAATGGTATTGTATTTAATATATTGTTTTTTTGAATGCAATATACTTTATCACTTAGCATGCTGAATCAATCAAATTTTTCGGAAAGAAGAAGTAGGTTTAGTTATTTTGTTGTAGGATATAAAGCCACGAACTTACTTTGGAGCAACAATTTGCCAGTTCATTATGTGATTTACTTTTCTGATTGTATAGATTATAAATTGCACAATAGTTTAAAACTTTATAAGAGATAGGAAGGGTGAAATATGGAAAACACTGTCTTGAAATATGAATTAAATGAATCATCTGAATTTTGCGAAAAATTAAATGGGTTGAAGAGTAAATGTCTAAATGTCACGTCTGAAATTGGGAAACTAAAAACGGTTTTACTACACAGGCCAGGACAAGAAGTGGAGAATTTAACGCCTGAACTTTTAGAAAGATTATTATTTGATGATATTCCATATTTAGAGGTAGCGAGAAAAGAACACGATTTTTTTGCAGGTGTTTTAAAAGATAATGGAGTCGAAGTTCTTTACTTAGAAAAACTTGCATCCGAAGCAATTGCAGATGCAAGTGTAAAAAATGAGTTTGTAAGTCAGTTTATTGAGGAGGCTTTTATTGAAAGCGAAAGCTTAAAAGCAGCTTTGACTGAATACTTTTATAGCTTTTCCGAGAAGGACATGATTGATAAGATGATGGCCGGAGTAAGACGAGAAGAATTAACGAATTTTACCCGCTCTTCTCTTAATGACCAAGTAAATAATTCTTATCCATTTATTTGTGATCCAATGCCAAACCTATATTTTACCAGAGATCCATTTGCGACTATTGGAAATGGGATTACTCTTAATCATATGCGGACTCAAACTAGAAATAGGGAAACTATCTTTGCAAAATATATATTTAAAAATCACCCAAGATTTAAAAATGCTGATATTCCCCAATGGTTTAATAGAGAAGAAAAAACATCTATAGAAGGCGGAGATGAATTAATTTTAAATAATAAAGTTTTAGCTATAGGTATTTCTCAAAGAACTGATTCCGCTTCGGTAGAAAAAGTTTGTAGAAAATTATTTGAAATGAATTCTGAATTTGAAACGGTTTTAGCTTTTCATATCCCGTCATCAAGAGCTTTCATGCATTTAGATACTGTGTTTACAATGGTAGATTATGATAAGTTTACTATTCATTCTGAAATCGAAGGGCCGTTAACAGTTTATGAGATGACCAAACATGAAGATATTCAAAATGGGCTAAAAATAAAAATTGAAAAGCAAGATATGAAATTAGAAGATATCTTAGAAAAACATTTAGGTAGGAAAGTTACGCTTATAAGATGTGGTAATGGTGATAAAATTCATGGGGCTAGAGAGCAATGGAATGACGGTGCTAATACCCTAGCAATTGCACCGGGTGAAGTTGTAGTGTATGCGAGGAACCATATTACTAATAAAATTCTGGAAAGTCATGGAATAAAACTTCATGTTATTCCATCGTCAGAATTGTCAAGAGGAAGAGGCGGTCCAAGATGTATGAGCATGCCTCTTTACCGAGAAAATCTTTAAATTATATCATTACTAGAAGATAAGGAGAAATTAAAATGGCTTTTAACTTAAGAAATAGAAAATTTTTAACACTAATGGATTTTTCACCAAAAGAAATACAATATATGCTTGATTTAGCAAGAGATTTAAAAAGAGCTAAATATATGGGAACTGAGCAACAAAAACTTAAAGGGAAAAATATTGTGTTGCTTTTTGAAAAAGATTCTACTAGGACAAGGTGCTCTTTTGAAGTGGCAGCTCTTGACCAAGGTGCTCATGTTACATATTTAGGATCAACGGGAAGCCAGATGGGGAAAAAAGAATCAATTGCTGACACGGCAAGAGTTCTTGGTAGAATGTACGATGGTATTGAATACAGAGGTTTTGATCAATCCATTGTTGATGATCTGGCAAAATACTCCGGTGTACCTGTATGGAATGGTCTTACAGATGCTGATCATCCTACTCAAGTATTAGCTGATTTTTTAACAGCACAAGAACATTTAAATAAACCGTATAACGAGATGGTGTTTGCCTACATTGGTGATGGACGGAATAATGTTGCCAATGCACTTATGATCGGAGCCGCAAAGATGGGCATGGACTTTAGAATTGTATCACCTACAGAACTATTTCCAACCGAAGATTTATTGAATAAATGCCGCGAGGCAGCAAGAGAAACAGGAGCTAAAATTACCATAACTGATAACATTGCCGAAGGCGTTAAAAACGCAGATGTTCTTTATACAGATGTTTGGGTATCAATGGGTGAACCAAACGAAGTATGGGAACAAAGAATAAAATTACTAAAACCATATCAGATAAATAGTGAAATGGTTAGATTAACAGGAAATGAAAGAGTGATATTTGAACATTGTTTGCCTGCTTTCCATAATTTGAAAACTAAAGTTGGTAAAGAAATTTATGAAAAATTTGGGTTAAAAGAAATGGAAGTTTCAAACGAAGTCTTTGAAGGTAAACATTCAGTAGTATTTGATGAGGCAGAAAATAGAATGCACACAATTAAAGCTATTATGGTTGCAACATTGGGAGAATAATGTAACTATTTAGGCGATATTGTCACTCTTATATAAGAGTGACAATATCGCAATAAAAATAGAAGGGGGATGATTTCCCTTGAAAAAAGATGGTAAGTTGGGAGTACTTTCACTTGGTGGACTGGTTGTTGGTTCAATGATCGGCGGTGGAGCTTTTGCGTTACCGACAGATATGGCTAAAGGAGCAGGTGTGGGTGCCATTCTTATCGGCTGGTTAATTACAGGTATTGGTATGATAGCACTCGCATTGGTATATCAAACTCTTTCAGCGAGAAAACCTGAATTAAGTGGTGGTATTTATAGTTATGCAAAAGCGGGATTTGGAGATTATATCGGATTTAATTCGGCTTGGGGCTACTGGTTGAGTGGATTGCTTGGCAATGTATCTTATGCAGTGATGTTATTCGGCGCATTAGGATATTTCTTTCCGATTTTTGGTAAAGGAAATAATTTAATATCAGTTATTTGCGCGTCGATTCTTATATGGGGGCTTCAAGCGTTAATATCACGAGGCGTTAAACAAGCAGCATTTATCAATGTCTTAACAACGCTTGCTAAGCTTGTTCCTATATTTCTTTTTATCATTGTATGTATTGTATTTTTTAATGTTGATATATTTTCGCTGGATTTTTGGGGAAAAACAAATCCAGAATTAGGCAGTGTAGTTGATCAAGTAAAAAGCACGATGTTAGTAACTTTGTGGGTGTTTATTGGAATTGAAGGCGCTGTTGTTTTTTCGGGAAGAGCTAGAACCCAAAGAGACGTAGGAATAGCTACAGTTGTAGGTCTAATCGGAACGCTTGCAATATATGTTTTAATTTCCGTCCTGTCTTTGGGAGTAATGAATCAAGTAGATTTAGCACAGCAGGAGACTCCTTCTATGGCGTACGTTCTTGAATTCCTTGTTGGCAAGTGGGGTGCTGTTATAATAAATGCTGGTTTAGTCGTTTCGTTGTTTGGTGCACTATTGGGATGGTCGCTTTTATCGGCCGAAGTTCCTTATGTAGCTGCAAAAGATGGTATATTCCCCAAAGTATTTGCAAAGGAAAACAGTAATGGGGCACCCGTAATTTCATTGACATTCACGAACATATTAATTCAGATTTCACTTATTATAACTTTGTTTTCAAGTAGTACATATCAGGCTTTATATTCAATTGCGAGTTCTGCTATATTGATTCCGTATTTGTTTAGCGGAGTATACGCCTGGAAATTGGCGTATACTGGAGAAACATATGACATTAATCCACAAGGAAAAAGTAATGATCTTATTTGTGCGGGAATATCTAGTATTTATGCGGCATGGCTTGTTTATGCTGCAGGACTTAACTATGTTCTGATGGTTACGATTCTTTATGCAGCGGGCATAGTAGTTTTTGTTAAGGCTAAGAAGGAAAAAGGTCAAAAGATATTTTCAACCTTTGAAAAATTATTAGCAATTGTATTTGTTGTAGCTGGGATCAGTGCTTTAGTAATGATGGCTACAGGTAATTTAGGGTAATTTAGATCGAGTGTAAATGCTTAACAAACAATATTTTGGACGAATTTTACTAAGAAATAAGAAGGGAGAATCATTATGAGAGCAATAATAGCATTAGGTGGAAACGCCTTACAAGCAGAAGGACAACCAGCAACAGCAGAATGTCAATTAAAAACAATCAGAAGTACAGCCGTACATTTGGCAAATATGATTGAAAGTGGTAATCAAATTGTTATAGTCCATGGCAATGGTCCTCAAGTAGGAAGACTGGTTGTGCAAAATGAATGTGCAAAGCAAGTAACACCATCCATGCCCTTTGATGTTTGTGGTGCAATGAGCCAAGGAATGATTGGCTATCATATTCAGCAAGCACTAGGAGAAGAATTGAAGAAAAAGAATATAAATAAATCGGTGGTAACTCTTATTACACAAACTGTTGTTGATAAAAATGACAGTGGCTTTCGAAACCCGACAAAACCAATTGGTCCTTACTATAAAAAAGATGAAGCAGAAAACTTGAGTCAAGAGCGAGGATATGTCATGATGGAAGATTCGGGTAGAGGATACAGAAGAGTTGTGGCATCTCCAGATCCTAAAAAAATTGTTGAAATCGATACCATCAAAAGGTTAGTAAATGCTGGGCAAGTTGTTATATCTACTGGTGGCGGTGGAATACCTGTAATTGAAAAGGAAGATAATAGCCTTGAAGGTGTAGCGGCAGTAATCGATAAGGATTTAGCTTCTGCAAGGTTGGCAGATGAATTAGATGCAGATATACTAGTCATTTTGACAGCAGTAGAAAAGGTTGCTATAAATTTTGGAAAACCAAATCAAAAAAATTTAGATGTCATAACGGTAAATGATGCAGAAAAATATATTAAGGAAGGGCAATTTGGTACTGGGAGCATGCTTCCTAAAATACGAGCAGCTATTAAGTTCGTTACCGCAAATCCTAGTAAAAAAGCAATAATTGCCTCCTTAGAAAGTGCAAAGAATGCATTGCTTGGGAATGCCGGAACAATTATAACGCAATAGTGTAGTGAATATTTTAAACCTCCATTGTTTAGTACAATGGAGGTTTAAGATTATGTAAAAAAAGTAGATAAATTAGACTTATCCTATATATAAGTTTTTTCTTATATTTGCCAAATTATAGCCGAATTCTTTATCTAGCAGAGGCCTAAATTTGGAGTATATTTCTGCAATAAGTATATCATGCGTTATAAAACATTCGGTAACAAGCATAAAAGACTCATTTTGTGTCCAGACAGCGCAGCTATCTTTAGTTTTTAGGATACTGAATAAACATTGAGAGTAATCAATGACTAACGATAGCCACTTGCCGTTTTCATTAGCATCTTCCCTCATTCCTGCCATTTCATGATAGTATACAGTGCCTAATTCATTGTTGACTTTTCCATAAATAACAGAAACTATCTTGACACCTCTATTATGCGCTGCAAGCAATTCATTATATAACGTCTCATAATCCTCTGCCCAAATGTCTAAATAAATACTGTTTTTACTGTTAGTGATCATATCTTTGACTTTAGTGTTTATTTCATCTGTACCATAAAAGTGCAAGAAATAATCATATTCCCTACTATCATTTATATGTTTAGTATTTTCTTTTATGTATTCTATACGGTATGCGGTTTCTTTTTTATAGTTTTCTAAAAAATCTTCTAGGGGAATAGCGACATATTTGCTGGGAGATAGCTGATCGGACAATGTAATTATGCGCTTACGAACAAGATCTTTGACAGTAGCGTATACTTTGGATTGTGGGACGTTGGAACGTTTACTGAGTTCATAAGCAGTAATGCGGGGGGTTTTTAATAAAGCTATGTATACCATAGCTTCGTATTTAGTCAATCCAATTTTGGTCAGCTCATTAATGATATTATTTTTGATATCGTCCATAGTACAACTTCCTTCTTAGTAGTAGTTAGTAACTTCCGAAATAGGGCTTGCAGTTAAGAATGTCTTTATGAGTATGAAAATTAAGACTATAAGCGATGCAATGATGATTCTGCACGAATTACTACAGTGAAATCAATTATAAATACCACATATATTACATAATTATAGTATGTTATTGATAAAAAAGCAACGATACTGTATAAATATAAACCTAAACCTATGAAATCGTGACTATTAATACCATTTATAAAATGAGCAAAAATATTTATGATTTTTTAATCAATAGCTAAAAAGCTAGATCTCATTTAGTTGTTCATGTAGTGAAAATTTAGGAGGAGACGATTTTGAACTTAAAGAATAAATTAACGTTAATCTTTTCATTATTAATGGTAGCAATCATTTTAGTGTTTTCCATTATTGGTTATTTATTTTCTGAAAAACAAGTGTCGGAAGGGATTAAACGAGAAATGAATGCTACGGTTAGCTCGCATGTGAATACTATTAATGGCTGGTTAATCGGAAAAGTAGATATGCTTGAAATCGTAGCCGGCACTATACAAACTACAGTTGGCGATGGAGAAATAACAACGCCGATGGTGGCAGGATATAATTTTTTTGATAAAGAGCTACTTACAATGTACTTTGGTTCCTCTGACGGGAAGATAGTTGATGGTAGTGGCTGGATTGCGGGGCCCGATTTTGATCCGCGTTCTCGCCTTTGGTATAAAGAGGCGCATGAGAAGGAAAAACTTATCATTACTGATCCATATTTAGATGAAGGTACCAATAAAATGGCGGTGTCGGTGGCGGTGCCATTAAAAAGTTCAACGGAACAAGTGCGTGGAGTTCTTGCTGAAGATATATTGCTCCAAACATTGCTGGATAATGTTAGCAATATTAATTTTCATGGAGTAGGCTATGCTTTTCTTATTGACGCTAAAGGTGGAATCTTGGTGCATCCTGATGCTGATTTGATGTCAAAAAATATTCTTGAGGATCAAAAGCTAAGCGTTTTAGCAGACCTCTTCAAGGAGGTACGGATTAAAGATCAAGGATTAATGAATGTTTGTTATAATAGTGAAAATCAAATTATCGCTTATCAAAAAGTACCGACGACGGGATGGATTTTGGCGATTGGTGTGCCAGAAGAAATTGTATATGCACCACTTGCAAAGTTAAAATGGCTATTTGGATTGGCGGCATTTTTTGCGATAATAGTGATTCTTATTGCAACTAAATTTATTGCAAAACGAATAACAAGGCGGATAGAAATGTTAGCTGATCAAGCCAATATTGTATCTGGCGGAGATTTGACAATTCAAGCGATAATAACTGGCAGTGATGAAGTCGCGAAATTAGCAAGCAGCTTTAATAAAATGGTAGATCAGCTTCGGCAATTGATTGCAAAAGTAAATGTAACAGCTGAACAGGTTGTTGCTTCAACGCAGCAACTTACGGCGAGTGCAGAACAAGCGGCACAAGCATCAAATCAAGTAGCTGGTTCAATTATTGAAGTGGCTAGGGGAACTGAAAATCAACTTGGATTGGCAGATAGCACTAGTAATATTGTAGATGAAATGGCGAAAGGGATTAACCAAGTTGCAGAAAATACGATGGTAGTGGTAACTTCGACTGCAAAAGCAGCAGTTTCAGCTAGTGATGGTGAAGAAGCAGTAGAAAAAGCTGTTGCCCAAATGGGTGTTATTGAACAAAAAACCAATGATACAGCAAATGTCATTACTGTATTAGAAGAAAAATCAATCCAGATTGGACAAATTATTGAGGTAATCGCTAGCATTGCCGCGCAAACGAATTTATTGGCGTTAAATGCTGCAATTGAAGCAGCCAGAGCTGGCGAAGCCGGACGAGGATTTAATGTTGTTGCTGAAGAAGTTCGTAAACTTGCGGAAGAATCAAGTAGAGCGACAAAACAAATTTCTGGTTTGATTAGTGAAGTACAAGCTAAAACTGATAGCGCCGTTTGCTTTATGGAAGAAAGTAAAAAAGAAGTCAATATAGGTTCGGAAGTGGTTAATCTAGCAGGTCAAAGCTTTCGAGAAATTTTAAAAATGATTAAAGAAATATCAGAGCAGATTCATGAAATTTCAGCTGCCAGTGAACAATTGACAAGTGGTACCCAAAGTGTAGTTAATGCAACACAGAATATGAATCACGAAAGTAAAAAAACTGCAGAACAAACCCAAACAATTTCGGCAGCTACAGAAGAACAATCGGCATCGATGGAAGAAATTGCAGCATCTAGTCAGCATTTATCAAAAATGGCAATTGATTTAGAAGATGCAATTAAAAAATTTACAGTTTGATTAGTTAGATCAATAAATTTTATACTTAAAAAATAAGTGCGGATGCTCAAATTTTACCTACACTTATCAATTATCGTGATGTTATTATTGCCCCACCAGACACTGCTCTGAGATTTTTGCGTGGCATCTTCTGTAGAAAAATTAAATTCTTTTGCGATAGTGGATGTATAAAGATAGCCACCCGATTCTTTTATTTGAAGCTTTCGTCGTTAGAGCTTATAGCTGTGCAATATAATCTTTGATAATGGTGACGGATTGATCAAATTTTTCGGTTTCTTCTGCGGTTAAGTGAAGTTCAACAATTTCTGAAACACCTTTACCATTTACGATAGCTGGAACGCCAACATAAACATCGGTTTGATTGTATTCACCTTCAAGTAAGGCGGAAACAGGAATAATTTTGTTTTCATCATTTAGAATGGCCTTCACAATATCAACGGTGGTTGCGGCAATTCCATAATTCGTCGTACCTTTACCGGCAGCAATTTCAAACCCAGCACGTCTTGTTTCCTCTAAAATTTGGTTGAGGTCTGTTGTGCCAAGTCGATCTTTATTATCTATTAAAATATCGGCAAAGGTTTTGCCAGCAATATTGACAGTACTCCAAGGGATCATTTGTGAATCACCGTGTTCACCGATTGTGTATGCCTGAACACTATTTGATTCGACGCCGATTAAGTCAGCTAAGATACTTCTAAGTCTAGCGGAGTCAAGTGCAGTACCAGTTCCAATTACTTTATTCTTGGGCAGACCAGATAATTTGTATATGTAGTAAGAAATGATATCGACAGGATTTGTGATGACGACGAAATGCCCAGTGAATCCGCTTGCCATGAGTGGTTCTATGATCGATTTTACAATTTGCTTTGCGGTGGCAAGCATATCCAAGCGTGATTGCCCTTGAATATAAGGGGCGGCGGCAGTAATAATGATAAGATCAGCATCGCCACATTCCGTATAGTTACTTGCTTTTATTTTAGTTGTATGTTTAGAATAAGCCATACAATGTTTTAAATCCAAGGCTTCGCTAGAGGCCTTTTTTTCATTAATATCAATGATTAAAATTTCATCACAAATACCTTGGATGATAAGGTCAAACGCAATAGAAGACCCTACTGCCCCCGCACCAATGATCGCCACTTTATTTTTTTTCATAATCTTGATTTCACTCCCTCGGGTTATGCCGATACTTCGGTACTGATTTTTTTCTAAGGATATCATTTCGATTTACTTTATTAAGGTTCCTTTTACTTGCAAAATGAATTCAAAATACTTTGTAAAAACAAAAAAGACATTACAAAGTTACATTTGTAATGTCAGCCTGTAGACAAACTATGGACAGACAGGCCGCCGGTCGGCGATAAGCACTCATCTGCGTCGTTACAGCAAAATACTGCTCGTCGACGTACGAAAGTACGACTCCTTCGCACTACCTTGCTGTGCCTAGCATCTGAGCACTTCTCGCCAACCGGCAACCTATCTTCATACTAGTTTATAAGTGGTACGAATTTAGATATTTTCTAAATCATCGACACAAATATTTTTATTTTTTCAGTACAACTTCATCAACTAAGGTGCCATTCTGTTTTACATTGGTCACTTTGAGTGTATTATCGGTTGTTTCTAATGTTAAGTAATTTGGCATGTCTAGTGCTGCATCAAAAACGATTTCGGTAGGTTTTCGTATAGATTCTGGCCAAGTTTTGTCGCCAGTTCGACCTGTAGAAATGTAAAGCGTGCCTTTGTCAAAGGCATTTCCGCCAAGGAGTGGGGTGGTTCTGCCGTAAGTATGAATATGTGCGGTGAATACGAGGTCGACATGATATTGATCAAAAATAGGAACAAAAGCTTTACCGAGATCATTTAGATTGGCAACGTCAGGATAGCTAAATACACCACGATGCATGAGGACGATTTTCCAAGGTTTTGTGGTCGAGTTTAAATCTTTCTCCAGCCATGCGCGTTGTTTGATGATTAAGTCTGGCTGAAAGATACCCAGTTCTTCGGCTTGGGTATCTAAGATGGAAAAGTGTGCATTGCCATAATCAAAAGAGTAAGATTGCCCTTTAAGAGTATCAGGGCCGTTCATCGGTAAATTGAATAGCTCAAGGTATAAGAAAGCCGGTGAAAAAGTACCGCCAGGCAGATAATTTTCATGATTGCCACTGAGTGGGACAACAGGAATGGTATCAATCATACTTTTTGCACCATTGAACCAGGACTTCCATTGGTCATAGTGCGAACCTATATCGACTAAATCGCCCAGATTGATGAAAAAAGCGGCATCTTTATTTTTGGACCAAGCGGTTTGTGCGGTCTGCTTCCAAACCGTATAATCGGAGCATTGTGAATCGCCAAAAATGATGGCTTTAAAATTGGGTGTGTCTGGCGATTCTGTGGTGAGCTTTTGCCAATCGGACCAATTATTATAGCTGCCGACCCGATAATCATAGGTTGTCCCAGGTTTTAGATCCGTTATGGTAACACAGTGCAGTGTCATATCCTCGGCGTTGGTCGTCAATTTTTGTGAATTTGCTACGAGCAGTGTGCTTTGCGATGTATTTGCTTCTTTATATTCTAAAAATTGATCTACTGCTGAAGGGGTAGTTTGCCAAGCAATTGTACGACTTGTTTGGGAATCAGCAGTAATCGTTTGTGCAATGTAGTGCGGTGTTGGTCCAACGAGTTTTTCTCCAAAAGTAAAATAAGTTCCGGTAGCAATGAATATCGTAAGCAACCCTAGCAACCACCATTTTTTTGTAAACATAAGGTCTCCTTTCAGCATAAGATAGCAATAGATCGTTATCCATAGTATGAAAATAATTTTTGTAAATATACTTTCAAATTTTACTATCCAATATAAGGCAGGAGTATTTTGGATAAATAAAATGCCAACGTTTTTTAGACGTTGGCAATAGACTGTATGCAAACTATGGACAGACAGGCCGCGGGTCGGCGATAAGCACTCATCTGCGTCGTTACAGCAAGGTACTGCTCGTCGACGTACGAAAGTACGACTCTTTCGCACCCCCTTACTGTGCCTAGCATCTGAGTACTTCTCACCAACCGGCAGCCTATCTTCGTACTAGTTTATAAGTGGAACGGATTTAGATATTTTCTAAATCATCGACACAAATATTTTATTTTGTCGACAACCCCAATGCGGTTATTTTAGTTTTTTGATTAGATAATTTTTGAAATCAGCAGCGAATTGGGAGGAGGATGTACCGTAAACCGATTGAAAGGCCTGTTCCGGATCACCGCTTTCTTTGGTTTTTAAAAGCCAAGCGTCAATCGAAGCAAAACCATATTTTTCAACCAAATAAGCGGTGGCAAAAGCCGATAGATTGGCAATGGTGCTTAGACCATACTTCGTATTGGCATTTGTCCAGTTTTGCTCAGTTTTCAGTTCATCCAAATTGGGAACAACTGCTGTTTTACGTAGGTTATTCAGCCAAGAAGTTTTGTAATTTTCTAGCGTGTAGATGCCTGCCATCTCAACTGTATGGGCGGCGATGACATCGCCGCTGCCATTGGTTAACCAACTTAAAGTTGATAGCTTTTCTTGTGGAACCAATTGCAGCTGAAAGCGCTTCGTCATAATTGAAGCGGCAGCAAAGACCAATTGATGCTTTGTGGAAATAGAACTCATATCGAGTACCGTAGTGCTCGAATTACCCCACCAAACACTGCTTTTTGATTTTTGTGCGGTTTCTTCCGAAGAAAAGTTAAATTCTTTGGCAAGCACCGTGGCATAGACATCTTTACTTCCCGCCAGCACAAGGCGCTGGGAAGATTTTAAATCCATATGCCATTGATTCCGGAAAAATTGGCGGGTTAAGGCAATGCTGCGCTCTACCGTAGCAGCGTCTTCTTCTGATACATCTGTTTGGTGAATGACCTCTATTTGCGCGGGCTCAGTCATTTGTTCAAGAAACCAGTGCTGAAATTGAGCGAGAAATTGGTCGACCGTTAGCCCAAAAGCTTGCTGAAACGCTTTATCGCCATCATTCAGTTTATCAACGAGACGAAAATAGTTGGCAATGGAGGCATAAACTTGATCGGTTGGCTGTTTTGAAACTAAATAAGAAACCATTAAGTCAGACATTTGATAGGGAAATTGATCTTTTTCCATTAAGTTGACCCATTGATCAAAATCAATATGTAAGATGTCCGAGGCGGCAGCGTAACTAGGTGCATTTCGTAAAACATTAATTGTATCTAGTTTCCATTGGTTTAAACTTTGATAGCCGCTTTTTTCTGCAAGAGTAGCACCGATCAAGTCAGCAGTGCCTTCTTTTAACCAGTACAGTGCTTTTTCATCTTTGTTGTTGGATAATTGTGCCTGTACTTGATGGAACAATTCATGCCCAATCGCCGCGACACTGGTTTGCGGTGTCTTCATTTTTTCCGCAGAACCATTCAAGGCAATGACATGAAATTTGTCGTTGGAGATTCCTGCCGATAGTTTTGCCTGTTTTATTGCACTATCTTTAGACAAATGAATTTCTTTCTGCAGAACCGTCGTATAATTTTCCTTAGTCGGGCAGATTCGGACTTTAACATCACGTGTCAGATCAATCTGCATGTCTTCTTTTAAAAATTGCTTAAAAGAATCAGCTGTGTTTCTTGTCGTTTCCACCATGCTTTGATTGGCTGTCGCTTCCGCAATCACTTCAATCGTTCCATTTGTTTTCGCCGGTGGGGTAAAGAGAAAAAGTGCCAAAATAAAAACGGCTAGACTGATGAATAATGCGAGAAATTTTTTCAATTTTGTCTGCCTCCTCTAAGAGAATCAAGCTGTGTTTGCTTTACTCGCGTAGGCAATGGACAGCTTTGGGATAACCGCTTGTATTCTTGCCATTATCACAAAAAGATACTCTGGTGTCAAGTCATAATGGATAAAGGCAGGCCCGATGGTGGGCTTTGCTTTTATTGCTATGAAAATAAAAAGTAATGTGATAAAATAAAAAGATAAATTCCTAAAATAATCTATATTTATTGTGAAATGTGACGAAGGAAGTTTATTGACTCTGCTAATAGACACTGGTATTCTAAAACTATAATCAATAAAAAAGATCAATGTAGATCGTAAGTTAAGGATAACTGCGATCTTTTTTATTACCTAAACAGTAAAAGAGAAGAAAGTATAAGTTTATTGTAAAAAGGAGATAGTTTGATGAAGAAGTATGGTTTATTTATTGATGGAAAATGGCTAGAAACAGAAAAAACATGCGAAGTGTTTAATAAGTCAACTGGTAAGGTTGCTGCGATGATTTCTATTGCCGAAAAGCAAGAGGTAACAGCGGCTGTGGATGCAGCGGAAAAAGCGTTAAAAGTAGAGAGAATTGCACCATATCGCCGTTATGAAATATTGATGAAGGCAAGTAATCTTTTAATGGAGAGACAAGAGGAAGTTGCCACAGCACTTTGCACTGAAGTCGGTAAACCAATGAAAGATGCGATGGCAGAGGTAGCCAGAGCAAAACAAACCTTGATTTTATCGGCAGAAGAAGCAAAAAGTATGACAGGGGAAATGGTACCGATTCAAGGCGCACCAAACTGTGAAAATCGTTTGGCTTATACAAAGCGTGTACCACTTGGCATCATCTGTGCGATTACCCCATTTAACTTTCCTTTAAATTTAGCTTGTCATAAACTAGGTCCAGCGTTGGCAGCAGGTAATGCAGTGATTTATAAACCAGCAACCACCACGCCGTTATCCGCGGTGCTACTTTGCGAGATCTTTAGCGACGCTGGGTTGCCTGCGGGTTATTTGAACTTGCTTACAGGTTCGGGGGCGGTGTTAGGGGCACTATTAACCGAAGAACAACGGATTCGTTTATATAGCTTTACTGGCAGCCCTGCTGTCGGCAAAGATTTATTGAAAGCAGCTGGCTTTCGTCGGGTAGCTTTAGAACTTGGCTCCAATTCGGCAAATATCGTGCATAAAGATGCTGACGTACAAAAGGTTGCCGAGCTTTGTGCAAAATATGCATTCGTTAACGCTGGCCAGGTTTGCATTTCTTGTCAAAGAGTTTATGTACATCAGGATATTTATGAAGACTTTTGCAAAAAAGCGGTGGCCTTTACTGAAAAAATGATCTTTGGTGATCCAGCAGATTTAAAAACAGATATAGGCCCAATGATTAGCGAAAAAGAAGCCATTCGCGCAATCGCGTGGATTGAAGAAGCAGTGCAAGCTGGCGCAAAAATTTTAACAGGTGGAACCCGTGAAGGTGTTTGGCTGAAACCAACGGTCTTAACCAATACAAAATCGGATATGAAAGTGATTTGCCAAGAAATTTTTGCCCCAGTATTCTCGATTATCCCTTATCATGATATTGAAGAAGCAATTGCTGAGGTCAATGATTCCATTTATGGATTACAAGCAGGCGTATTTACCAATGCGCTTGATATTGCGCATCTTTGCGCAGAAAAATTGGAGGTTGGCGGCGTGATTATCAATGATGGTGCGACCTTTAGGATGGATAACATGCCTTATGGCGGTGTGAAAGAAAGTGGAATAGGTCGTGAAGGCCCTGCCTACGCTGTGAAAGAAATGACAGAAGAAAAATTAATCGTCTTTAATTTGTAAGAGTCAGTATTAAAAGGAGGTCTTGCATATGGTCAGTTGCCGTGAAATTATCAATTTGCATTCGTTGGCAAAGTTAAAGATTGTAGCGGGAAAAGATGGTTTGTATCATCAAGTACGATGGGTACATTTTATTGACTTGCCTGATGTGCTTCCGTGGGTGCAGGGCGGAGAATTACTCATTATTACAGGTATTGCTTTAAATGGCGATATGCGCGGTTTAACAACACTTGTGCAAGGCTTAATTCATAAAAACATTGCAGGGATTATCATCAATGTAGGTCCCTATATCAAAGAAATTCCTGAAGAGGTTATTCAGATTGCCGATGCGGCAAACTTTCCTGTGTTCGAATTGCCGTGGGAAGTAAAAATCGTGGAAGTTACGCAGGAAATTTGCAGTTATATCGTGTTAAAACAAACGGAAAAACATTTGATTTATAATTTTTTTGAACAATTGTTATTACAGCCAGTCGAAGATAGTGAAAGTCTTGTCGAACGTGCTGGTGTCTATGGTTATGATTTATCAAAGCCACAACAGATTGTGATTTTCAGTCCATCAAATTTAGAAAAATACGTGCAAGAAGAAAAGATCAAAGACGAATTTGCTATCGTTGCCTTAAAGACACAATTAGAGCAACTGATCCGTGATATTTTGGTTATGCAGGGCAAAAAGCTCTTATTAACCTTATGGATGGACAAAGTCATTTTATTACTACCAACGGATGCGAAGACGATAAAACAGAAAAGTAATTTTACTTTTGTCACAGAAATTATTGAAAAGTTAAATGCAAAGTTCCCTCGCTATGGCATTGTGGCAAGTTTGGGCGGGACAGCAAAAACTTTGCGGGACGTGCGGCGCAGCTATGTCCAAGGCAACAAGGCGCTATGGTTAGCAGAGTCTACAGCAACAGTAAAGTCGGTATATGAATATGAAAAACTAGGAATATATAAGCTCCTCTTTGAAATACCGGATGAGAAATTAAAAGAATACTATGACGAAGTGATCGAGCCACTCAATGAATATGACCATAAATATAAGATGGATCTTGTTCTCAGTTTGTTTGTTTATTTTGAGGAAAATGGCAATGTCGTCAGAACCGCAAAACGTCTATTTTTACACCGCAATACCCTCGATTATCGCTTAAAGAAAATCGAAGAAATCACCGGAAAAAAATTAAACAACCCTTATGATCGGTTGACATTGCAATTGGGTGTGATCGTCGGGAAACAAATGAAGTTTGGTTTTTTAATGCATGAGTAGATAAAAACGATTAAGTGATAAAAGAAATAAAGACGAATCGTAATTGCTGGCAAGAGTTGAAGCAATTACGATTCGTCTTTTGTTGATTTAGTTGGGTTTATGGATGGAGCAGCTTCGTCTTTCTACATCCCCTTCACAACATGGCATAAAAGCTGCTAATAATTAAATATGACGATAAAATCAATCAAATGGCGCCTCACGATTGGCATACGTCCGATCTATTAAAGATCCAATATACGATAGATTGCCTTTGCTACACCATGTTCTGCATTGCTAGCAGTTATGTATTTTGCAACCTTTTTTATTTCGGGTATTGCATTTTCCATAGCAAATGAATTTGGAAACTCTACAAACATAGAATAATCATTAGAACTATCACCTAGAACGGCTACTTCTTCTTTGCTTATCCCCATTTTTTCAGCAACTTTAACTAATATACATCCTTTGGTAACACTAACATCATTCACTTCAATATTCGTAGGAAAACTTGAAGATATAGCGAGTCCATGCAATACATTTAAGGCTTGCTTGATTGCATTGATTTCATCAATCGACTCTGCAATAAAAACAAATTTGCCTATATTCAAATCACTTTTTAAGAACTCATTCAAATTTGTTATGTACTGCATCTTAACAAACTGAGGATGATTCATAGCTTCTTGATAAATTTCATCAAAATCTGTAAGATCTGGGCAAAAGATTTTTGCTCTTTTTACCATTCCTTTTAAGGTTTCTTCCTTTGTATTTATTGTATAATATCCATCATCCGTATATATTTCAACAATTATATCATACTTTGCTATTATATTTAAAATTTCAGTTGCTATTCTTTTATTAATATAACTTCCTACAACTATTTTACCTGCAATATCCCTGTATTCTCCGCCATTTAGTACAACACATTGACATTTCAAACCATACTCATCTAAGAAAGGTTTAACATCTACGTATGCTCTGCCAGTTACAATAGCAAAATCAATTCCTTTTTCTTGTGCTGCTTTTATAGCTTCTATATTTTCCTTTGATATTTTTTGATTCGTTCCTAGTAACGTTCCATCCATATCAGATGCAATTAATTTTATCATTTTAAAATTCCTCCGTAATTTTCCAAATTAATTAATTTTAGTTACTTTATTTTTTTATAATTTTAAACGATTAAATTTTGTTCCGTTTAACTCCAGTAAAAAATAAATAAAAGCAGATAGGATATGACACTATACATATTCATAAATTAATTTGTGAAAAACAGAAAGATTATAGTGCATTTACTTTAAAATAAGAATCCTCTTTATTATTTAAAAATTTGATAACTTGCTTAGCTCCTATCATCGGTGAATAGAAATTTTCATCTGTTTTATACTTGATGATTTGATTTTGAACTTTTGAACTATTAACTTTAAATTCTTTGTTATTAAGTATTTGATTAATTGATTGATTTAAAGCTTCTGAACTAAAATTATATCTTGATAATACAATGCCACAGCCTTTCCTAGCAAGATTTTCAAGATTGTGCTGCTGTTCAAGAAACATAGGAATTCCAACAAAAGGTGTACCGGCCATTGCGGTTGTATAAACTGTACCTTGCCCTCCATGTATTACAGCCACATCAGCCATCACGGTCACTTCAAACGCAGGATAAAATTTCTCAACTACCACATTTGAAGGAATATATGGTATCTCCTCTTTACTAATAATATTTGTTAATGCTGCAAATACATCGTAAGGTTGATCTTTAAATCCAGCAATAATAGACTTAAATATTTCAGGATTGCCTGATGATCCCATTGCAAAAAATATTATAGGCCGTCCAGATACTTTTTTATATTTTTTTATTGAGTCAGGCAGGTCTATATTATGTTCCATCAGAATTGGTCCACAAAAACCATAATAAGGTGGTATATCTTGAAATTCTGGAAAAAGCTCAGGTGCATCTGACATCAAGTTAAAGTCTCCTCTAACAATGTTAACAGCACTGCTGAAGTTATCTAACTTCATTTCTTTCATCACCTTATTCCATGAAGAAAACTTATATGGCAAAAAGTCATTCTTAGTTGTAATCAAGCTATTATGTTTTTGAGGAAAAATTTCTAACTCAGAAGTCTTTTCATTGGGTTGCATTAATGGCGTTGCTAATCCGTTTTTATAATACATGTCTGAACAAACAGCCGATAGAACCCAAACTAGAGGAATTTCTACTAATTTAGTTGATATGCTCATAGTAGGTCTAAATCCAGTGATAACCACTGCCGGCTTCAATTCCGTTAAGAGCTTCACCTCTAGTTGTACAAACTTCTTTAATTCACTTTCTGTAACAAAATCCCATCCATATTTATCAAGAGTGTGCATCATTCTAAATTTTTCATCATCCATCCATTCTTCATCATAATCAATGTACACTCTTTGAAAGCCCTCATCAGCAAAAAGATAATCATACCTCCCTTTTCCTAATACGATAACTTCATGCCCTAACTTTTTAAAAGCCTTAGCAAAACTTGTCATTCGATGTGTTTCTGCTAAATCTTCTACTTCTGGAGCAATTAATATCCTATATTTTTTACACTCTTGTATTTCCATAGACAAAACCACCTTTTATAATGTTTTAGTTATGAAATATTATGTTCTCATAACTACAACTACATTATATTATCCATGGAATATAATGTCAATTTTTACAAAATTATATAATTAATATATAAACAATACCTTGATATAGGATTAATAATGCGTTTGGGTGACATGAGTCTAAAAATAAACTATATTATAAAAGTTGACAAATAACGTCCCCATTTGTCTTGCTCGGTTGACATTGCAATTGGGTGTGACTGTTGGTAAGCAGATGAAGTTTGTAAAAATAGTTAAGTGATAGAAAAAATAAAGACGAATGCTAATTGCTATTAAAGTTTAAAGCAATTAGTATTCGCCTTTTGCTGATTTAGTTGGGGTTATGGAGGAGGGGGTAGACAAAAGTACGCGTCCCTTTTAAAGTTTAAAGCGCTGTACTGCACTTTGCAAGTCTTCTGCCATTTTCACTAAATCTTGGCTGGCATTTGAAATTTCCTGCATAGAAGCCGCTTGTTCTTCTGTTGTAGCAGATACTGTCTGCGTATGCCCTGCTGTTGTTTTACTGATCGCATCAATCTCTTCTACAGATGTTACAATTTGTTTTCTTCCTGTTTCCATCTGATCTAAAGACAACGACATATCTTTTGCTTTGACGGAAACCTCATCTACCAATTTTACGATTTCATTAAAAGCCTGCCCGGCAGAATCAACCACGGTACTGCCCAGCTTGACTTCGTGTGTTCCATTATTCATAGCTGTTACAGCTTTTTCTGTTTCCTGTTGTACTTCTATAATTAAACCCGCGATTTGCTTTGCAGCACTCTGCGATTGTTCTGCCAATTTCCGAACTTCCTCTGCTACAACAGCAAAGCCTTTACCTTGTTCCCCGGCCCTTGCTGCTTCAATCGCTGCATTTAAAGCCAATAAATTGGTCTGTCCTGCAATACCAGAGATTGTTTCAACAATTTGCCCAATCATTTGCGAACGTTCGCCTAATTTTCCTACAGATTCAGCAGAACTTTCTACCGTTTTTTCAATAACCTCCATTTGCGATACAACTGCACTCACAAATTTACTACCATTCGCTGCTGCAACAGCAGTATGTTCCGACACTTTTGTCATGCTATTTGTATTTAAGGCTACCTGTCCGATTTCTGTTGAAATCCGTTCTACGACAGCTGATGCATCACTTATAATATAAGTCTGCCTTTCAGCTCCTTGCGCTAAATCTGTAATTGTATCGGCAAGTACAGTAATTGCTTTTGTTGACTGTTCTGTCGTTGCTGTAAGTTCTTCTGATGCCGCAGAAACCTGATCGGAAGAACTCATAATTTCCTGCACAATTTTCCGCAAATCTATCCGCATTCGTTCTAGGGAAATAGCCAATCGATTAACCTCATCCACACCATTTGCCTGAATGGTATCTCTTAAATTTCCAGTAGCAATATCATCGGCACCTTTAACCAATGTAAGCAACGGCCCCGCTAAGCCCTTTGCAGTGAAAGCAGCGGTTGTTGCCGCAACCAGTAAAACAAAGATAAGAAAAACGACCATTAATGTAATTCCATGATATATGGTGCGATTTATTTCCGTTTTTGGCAGATAAGAAATTACACCCCAATTATAAGTACTTACCGGGCTATAAGCAATTAATGACTGTTCTCCGTTAGATGAAATCCCTTCCTGTACACCTGCTTTGCCCTCTGTAAGCGCTTGCACATAGGAGTTTTTGGCAATACTTTCCTGCGCTTTTACTTTTTCTTCATCATAATGCGCTAACAGTACACCATTTTGATCTACAATATCAATATATCCGCTTTTCCCAATAGAAATGGTTTTTGCAAGTTCACTGATGGACTGTAAGCTAACATCCCCAGCTAATACTCCGACGATTTTCCCGTTTGCATCTTTTATAGGCGTTGAAATAGTAATTGTAGGCGCATTCGTTAATTGTGAAATATATGAATTTGTTATATATGTCTTTCCTACAATAGCATTTTGAAAATAGTCTTTATCTTTTTTATTATTCAGAGCACTATTGGTCGTTTTTGTAATCTGCATACCTTCTGCGTTCATTACATAAATGGTTTCAAATTCTGGATTATTTTTTTTTGCCGCCAGCAGCATTTCCTTAAAAGCAATTGGTTCCATTAAATACGCGGTAGAAGAAGCAGCCATTGTTTCCAATAAAGTTTTATCGTTACTGATAAATTTACCAACCTCATTAGCAAGCTGATTTGTTATTACTTTGTTGCTATCAAATGCATTTTCTACGGTGGAAGATGCACTCATATATGTACTGATCCCGCCAATTACGGCAGCCGAAAAAAAAGAAAATATCGATAATAATACGACCAATCGAATTTGTAATGTATTCTTTAACATGAAATTTCCCCTTTCTCTATATACTTGCCAAAACACAGCAAAAGATGATAGTTCCTACAAAAATTGCAAGAACTGTCATCTTTTAAAATATTAAACAACAGCTGTTAATTCAATTTCAACAAGCGCATCTTTAGGCAGACGAGCAACTTCTACACAAGCGCGCGCCGGGAAGTTTTCTGTGAAAAATTCACTATATATTTCATTCATAGCTGCAAAATCTTCCATATTCTTTAAAAAAACACCGGTACGAACGACATGATCAAAAGATAAATTCTCAGCTTCTAGAATAGCTTGTAAATTTTCCAAAGATTTTCTTGTTTGTTCCTTTATCCCGCCTTTAGGAAAGGCACCTGTTTCCGGAATAATCGGTAATTGTCCTGAAACGAAAACAAACCCATTGGCTTTTACCGCTTGTGAATACGGACCGATGGCTCTTGGAGCCTTTTGTGTGCTAATAATCTTTTTCATATATCATAACCTCTTTTATAATTGATTTACTGCTTTTTCTATCCGATCCAAAGCCTCTACCAGCCGTGATCTTGGACAAGCTATATTCATTCGCATAAAACTAGCTCCCCCAGGCCCAAAAGTGGAGCCTTCATTCATAGCAACTTTTGCCTTTTGCAAGAAGAATTGTTGCAGCTCTTTCGGTTCCATTTCTAATTTTTTACAATTGAGCCAAATCAAATAGGTTGCCTGCGGATTTCCCACTTTAATCTTTGGCACTTTTGCAGCCAGAAAGTCCTTTAAATATGTCAGGTTTCCTTCCAAATATTCTACCAACTGATTTGCATAATAATCGCATTCATTATAGCTTACCTCGATAGGAAGAGTTCCAAATATGGTGCGTCCATAAGCTTTAAGATTTTCCAAAGGTGCATAAAACAAATCATGGTTATGTTGATTTGGAATTATAGCAGCGCCTGTACGCACACCGGCTATATTAAAAGTTTTACTTGGATTAACACAAACGACACAATGATCGGCTGCTTCTTTTGATAAACTGCCATAAGGAATATGTACATTTCCTTTATAGACAATGTCTGAATGAATTTCATCAGAAACAACAAATACATTGTATTTTAAACAGAGCTCAGACATTTTCGTCAATTCTTCTCGGGTAAAACATTTCCCCGTCGGATTGTGCGGACTGCATAAAAGAAACATCGTCGTTCTTTTCTTTTTTAGAAGTTCTTCTAAATTATCAAAATCGACTTCATAACTTCCATCTTCTTGTAAGAGCAATGGATTCCCTAAAATATGCCGTCCATTACTTGGAATAATTGCATGAAAAGGATGATATGCAGGCATTTGTATAACAATATTATCACCAGGACTCGTAAATGCGTATATTGCATATACAAGTGCCGGAATAACAGCCGGCGTATATTCGACCCACTCTGGATTAACATCCCAGCCAAATCTTTTTTTCTGCCAATTTACGATAGATTTTTCAAAAGTATCTACATTCGTCGGATATCCATATATGCCATGTTCTGCGCGTTTTACCATTGCATCGATAACAGGCTGCGGGCACTTAAAGTCCGTATCAGCGATCCACATAGGTATAATATCTTCTGTATACGTATCCCATTTTTTGCATTCCGTTCCTCTACGATCAATCAGTTCATCAAAATTGTGCTGCATAAAATTCATCCTTTCTTTTACCTTTTATATACTTTTATGGTCAAACTTCATCATCGATCGCAATTCCTAATTTCTTTCTCCAATATCGGGAATATAATGCGCCCAATGGATTATGTGCCAAAACTCTATCTTTTGCTGCCAAACATGTCACTGGAACTGTTGCTGCTCCGCTAAATAATGCATCATGTCCCACGCAAAGGCCTATACTGACGCAAAATTCAACGCCTTTATCCGCCAAGAGTTTTGCCTGCATAACCGGATTACACATAGTTTCCCTTGCGCCATCCTTAATTTGTTCCAATGCAAGATTTTCTTTAGCAACACCACAAACTTTACAGCAAACCGAATACACCTCAAAAGATTTTGAAAAATATTCTTCTATTAATTTAGCTTCTTTGTTCAAGCCAATACAGAATGCCATACCAATTTTTTTATATCCCATTATTATGCAAAATTCAGCAGTTTCCTCCAGCCTTGTAAGATTATTATAAAATCTACCTTCTGTACAAGCTGCGGCTTTCATTATTTCCAAGCGTTCCCCTGTATATGCTGTTTTTACATCGTCCACCGTAACTTTTGTACAGTTCTGACCTTCCAAATAACATTTTTTATGAGTACATTTTGCACATTTCACTTTAAAATCTCTCCTTTATGAATGAATAAATATAAACACTATATTTATAATGGCTGCTACAGCCATAGGTATAGCCGTTCGTTTTACTACCTGTACAGGCGATACTCCCGCAACTCCGGCAATAGCAACAATTGCTGCTGTAATTGGAGATACAACACGTCCGAAACTTGTCATAATCTGCATAGGCAGAATAAGTGTAATTACATCTATATGCAAAGAAGATGCTATCTTCGGAGCTAATGTGGCAAAAGAAAAGAATGCCGCATTTCCTGACCCCATTAAGAATGCACAACCAGCAATTACGATACAGAAAAAAATAATCAATATTTGTATTCCAAGACCTAAATTTTGCGCTCCATTTGTCATAAAATCAACTGCACCAATTTTCGTCAACCCAGCAGCAAAAATTTCTCCAGCCACAATCAAGCTTACCACAGTTGCAAAACTTTTTCCCATCCCATCATATAAATTTTGTAAGCTTTTTAAAACGGCACGACAATCTTTCGTTCGTACATATTCAAAAAGCATACTGATGAATGTACTTAAAAACATAGCTGTTACAACATCCATTTTCACTTTACTATGAAAAAGAGGACTGAATCCTAAAATAAGCACCATAGGGATAATTGGTAGTACTGCATAAATAAGAGGCGGGCGACTTTCTTCTGCGCCATTTTCCTCTCCAATTTCCTCCTGCCCTGAAAACCCTTCTACTTTATCCCACCATCTTTGAACAAAAAAATGTGTAATACCTAAAATCAAAGTAGTTGTAATAAAAATAGGCAATTGATGCTCAACAAAATAAACAGAAGGTTCCATTTGGCAAATATTTGCTGCTAAAATCGCATTTCCTGATCCTGGACCAACATCCATATATTGCGCACATCCAATAACTCCCAATGCTGATAATTTGCTGACACCAGCCTGAATAAGTATAGGATACAGCATAACCATCAACAGAAGACCTAAGCCTGCATGGCTTGGAATAAACAAAACTAAAAATTGACTGATGAAAAAACTAAATACCAATAAAATATAGGGAGATTTTATGTATTTTATCGGCGCGGCAACCAATGCAAACAAAGATTTACTGGCACCTATGTATTCCATATACTTTGCAAAACCGGCAATCGACATAATCATGAGACCCAAACCAGCTACCCGTGAGCTCAACAATACGCTGATTGTATTAAAAATATCAAGAAACATAGAACCGGAAGACTGTTTTCCTTCCAATAAAGGCGCATGTCCAAAAACACAGGCGAAAAAAAGAAGTACTATTCCTGCAATCAATAAAACGGCTTGTGGATAAAACTTTTTTAGTATCATATAGATAACCCAAGCAACTACTAATAGCGTGATTACAATTTCCATGATATATCCTCCCACCTATACAATTGTCATAATTATTTATATTTTCTCATTTTTATTCTGTTCAGTTTCCAGTAAATAACTAGCTTCCTGAAGATGCTTCATCATTAAAGTTCCAGCATTCTCTGCATTTTGATTTCTTATCTCATTCAATAATTGTTTATGAAAATCTAATGCAACAACACTATGTCCTTTTATACTTAGCGATTTTTTCCTAGATAGTTTCAACATTTCTGAGAGGTTATCGTGGATTTGATACAAAACACGATTCTGTGAAGCCTTTATGATCGCCAAATGAAATTGATAGGAGGATATCGCTGCATCTCTATTCAATAACAAGTCTCGCTCCATATCTAAAACAGCTTCTAACATTTCCTCTAAATTTTCTTCTGTCCGCCGCGTGGCTGCTAGTCGCGCAGCTTTCACCTCTATGGCAACTCTGGCTTCAAACAATTCCTGCAAAAGATCATTTTCATTTTCTTGTACAGCAAAAGCAACATTATCCAGTAAATCATGCGCTTGTATCTTCTGGATATATACGCCATCACCGCGAACACTCTGTACTATCCCTAAAAATTCCAATGTTTTTAAAGCTTCTCGAACAGGGACCCGGCTGACACCATACATTTCTGCTAAATCTCTCTCTGACGGCAGTTTTTCACCAGCTTTCAATTTATTTTCCATCACTAATTTACGAATATTTTCAATAACCTGATGATATAAACTATTCCCTCCAGTTGTTTTATCCAATGTTCTAAACATATTTATCCTCCCACATTGGTATACTGGTATACCAGTATTTGAACAAACAAAAAGACCCGAATATAAATGCAATATTTATCTCCAGGTCACCATTGACAACACTATTATAATTTTATAGATCTTTAAAGAACTTATGTGCCTATAATATATTATATTCGTTCATGTGTCAAGAACTTTTTGAATGAAAAATTCTTATTTTATTCTTATTTCATTGTTGTTGTTAAAAATTTGTTAACTATTGTTTTCTTTCTGTATACATTATTAATTGAAAATTCTGCTGACACATTAAAATCATTTCTATGTACTTTGCGAGCGATCACCGGAAACTGTTGCGCTGGACAACAAGGTTGATTTCTCCATAGCGGCCAAGTCAAAAAACAGTTAGAAAGCTATAAATGTTGCTCCGCAAATAATAGGGAAAATGGAAGAAGAAGAGCGAGATAAAATTTTAAGCTAGTTAAAAGACATAGGATTATCAATAAGAGAGCTAGAAAGAGCGACCGGGATATCAAGAGGAATCATTGCGATAAGTTGAAGAAAAAGGGTTTGCCCGCCTTTAATTATATATGGCGTACATGGAGACAAGAAAATAGGCTGACTCACAACCGTCCCTGTGATTTTTTTTACAAGGATTTGGCAAGAGTTATTTTACAGTTAGAAGGTAATAATGCAATTAGAAGAAAGGTGGTAGACTTATGAAAAATATTATTGTACTTATAACAGATTGGTGCCCACATTGTAAAAGAGCAATTGATTGGATTGATGAAGTAAAGCAAGAGAATCCGAAATATAAAGATATTAAAGTGGAAATCATTGATGAAGAGAAGACTCCTGA